>BNJU01002166.1_pt1 | contig 284402 bp, 352 predicted proteins | sample 8539281 | NCBI WGS metagenome assembly BNJU01 (sample SAMD00202456, study PRJDB9452) | human saliva metagenome | isolation source: human saliva | place: Japan | reverse complement strand
TCTCTTCTGCATCTGTAAGCTCCCCTATAGATGCCCCAAAAATCCCTTTTTTCTTACCTAATACTTCGTATATCCATTCCCCTGATTCTTTTCTGCCATATGTACCTCCTATACAACATAGTTCCTATCAGTATATTTTATCCCAAGTACACTTTTTAGGACTTAATCTGATTTCCTTTCCTTCTTTATTCTTGAAAAATTTAATTTCGAGATTGTCACGACCACCTGCACTTCCTACATGAAAAGTATTTTGAACATATACATTTTGTTCATTTGCATCGTGAAATTTTACTATTATCCTATCTTCAACTTCGGGCATACTATACCGGCTTCCTCCTTCGGTGAAGAATATACTGTAGCATAGTTTAGGGAACACCTTATCACCGGAATTAAATAAAGATTCCCCTCTATCAACTCCAAGTTCATAATATTCCAATCTCAAACAGTTTTCCTGTATGCTCGAAGTCCTATAAAAACTTGACTAACTCATTTTGAAAGGTTCTTAATAAAAATTCCTGTATAAATATCATAGTTCAGGAAACTATACAATTTTATTATTAACCTGCCCATGATATTTCTTCTCCATCAAAATAATCAACTAATCTCTCTTCCTCTATATAAAAATTCACCTGTAGTACTTTCATAATCATCTTTTGTTGCATTAATATATCCCTTATCCCCATTCTCCGTTTTAAAATATATTAAGTTTTGCATATCTGTTTCGTATAAATACAAAAGCCTCCCCTTTATGATATGTAGTTATTTCATAAACAGCTGTTTTATCATTATACTTATATGCTTTAAGCTCTTTCACTAATGTATGCTTAGAATCATTTATAATATAATTACCTTCTAAACTGAGCTTCAAATCAGAATTTATTAAATATATGCCTGTTGTATTTTGAAAGCCTATAATATATTTTCTATCTTCCACATATAAACCCAAATTTTGATATGCAGATTTTTATATATCCGTCTACAGCTGACATATATACTATATTTTCTTTATTCAATCTATAGAACTCACTTATTCGTAGTATCATTAACATAGTGAGTGCTATTCAATACAATAATTACCATTGTTATCATTTTATAATTACACTTTTTCACCCCCTCTTCACCATAGCCTATTATTTTTTTATGATTATTTACCTCTACTGATATATAGCCACCCGCATCAATAGATACCTTTACTGAATCTGTCTCACCATCATTATCAATGTCAATTTTGTATTTCTTATCATATTCTATAAAATTTACAGCATATCCCTCTTTATTAATTTCATTTTTAATATCTTTTTATGTATACTACAGCTGTTTATTATAAATAAAAAGCAATATGATTATTTTCCTCTTTTTATAATTCATCATTTATTACCTCTTAACCTTGCAGTTCCAAAATCACCCCTGTACATATTTAATAGTATCTTATTATATTTAATAACATTTATGCCATAGCATTCTCCTACCACATAAATATTTTTACGCGCTCATAATATTACCTTAATTATATCAAATCCTATACTATTTTTTTCATTTGTTTTTTTGTTCTGTTTTTATAATATATTTTTCAAATAAAAGTATCTATGCCATAATAAGTCTCCACTATAATATTCTTACCAAAGATATTTCCGGTTGGTTCTGCAGGGAATAAAAATTCATTATTTCTCAGTAGATTATTTAATTATTTAACATGCTTGAAATCATATTCACCTGCATTGTAAGATTTCACCAATTCTTCACTGGACTTAAATCTACTATCCATGTATACTTTAGAATATAATATTTGCCGGCACTTCGGCAGATGTCCACTTGAAAGGAGAGAGTGTATGGAGATACCTTATAAGATTTATTTGGAAGAAAATGAGATGCCAAAATATTGGTACAATGTAAGAGCTGATATGAAGAATAAGCCGGCTCCGCTTTTAAATCCCGGAACACATAAACCTGTGACCTATGAAGAGCTGTCACATGTATTCTGTGACGAGCTTGTTAAGCAGGAGCTTGATGATACCACTGCTTATTTTGAGATACCTGAGGCAATCAGATCTTTTTACAGAATGTACAGACCTGCTCCACTTGTAAGAGCATACTGTCTGGAAGAAAAGCTTGGCACACCTGCAAAGATTTATTACAAATTTGAGGGAAATAATACCAGCGGAAGCCATAAGTTAAACTCAGCTATAGCTCAAGCCTACTACGCTAAAGAGCAGGGACTTAAAGGTGTTACTACAGAAACCGGTGCAGGACAATGGGGTACGGCGCTTTCTATGGCATGTGCATACTTTGGACTTGACTGTAAGGTATATATGGTTAAGGTATCCTATGAGCAGAAGCCTTTCAGACGTGAGGTTATGAGAACATACGGTGCTATCGTCACACCTTCACCGTCCATGGAAACGGAAGTGGGAAGAAGAATTCTGGAAAGACATCCCGGCACCACAGGAAGTCTTGGATGTGCTATATCGGAAGCTGTAGAAAAGGCCACAACTACTGAAGGGTACAGATATGTGCTCGGCAGTGTATTAAATCAGGTTTTATTGCATCAGTCAGTATGGGTCTTGAGACTAAGTCCGCACTTGATAAGTATAATATCAAGCCTGATATTATTATAGGCTGTGCAGGTGGCGGTTCAAACCTTGGCGGTCTTATATCTCCTTTCATGGGTGAAAAACTCAGAGGTGAAAGTGATGTGAGAATCATAGCTATAGAGCCTGCATCATGTCCAAGCTTTACAAGAGGAACATTTGCCTATGACTTCTGTGATACGGGTATGATGACTCCGCTTGCAAAGATGTACACATTAGGGGAAAGTGATTTTATACCTTCACCAAACCATGCAGGCGGTCTCAGATATCATGGAATGAGTTCTACTCTCTCACAGCTTTATCATGACGGTTATATGGAGGCAGCTTCAGTAAATCAGACGGATGTATTTAAGGCTGCAGAATATTTTGCAAGAACTGAGGGTATTCTCCCTGCTCCCGAGAGCTCACATGCTATCTATGCGGCTATTGAAGAAGCAAAAAAATGCAAAGAGAGCGGTGAAGAAAAAGACTATCGTATTCGGACTTACAGGAACCGGATATTTTGATATGGTTGCTTATGAGAAATTCCATGATGGAAAGATGGATGACAGTGTTCCAACAGATGAGGAACTCAAAAAATATGCAGATATGCTGCCAAAGGTAGAGTAAAAATAGAGCTTTATTTCATAATACAAGCGCTGCAAGTATTATGAAATAAAGCTCATTTGAATTTATATATTTTATTTATTCTCTATCAAATAATATATCGCACCGATAAGGCGAGCATCATTCCCAAGTTTTTGCAGGAACTATTTCAAGTCCTTCTGAAAAATCTTGGCATTACTTTTTCATTTACCTTTTTCACTAAGACTTTCAATAAACTCTTTTCTGCCGCTTACTCCACCGCCTATAATAACCTGTTCGGGATTAAAGATATGAACCAGTGAAATTATTCCAAGTGAAATATCATCCACCCAGTTATCAACCGCCTGCCTTAACAGGCTGTTTTCATGTAAGGCATCAAATATCTTTCTACCGTTTATATTTTCTTCAAAGTCTTTCGGAAAAGCTGTCGGATTTTTCCTTTTGCAGTTTGAGACACTCCTTACAAGCGCTGTTGTGGATGCATATCTTTCAAGACAACCTACATTTCCACATGAACAGCTCTCTCCGCTTCCATGTATCACTATATGTCCTATCTCTCCTGCCAGTCCTCTTTTTCCAAGTAAAATCTTGTCATCAACTATAATGCCTCCACCAACTCCGGTACCGATAGTTATAGCAACTATATTTTTATAGCCTCTTCCAGCTCCTATCCATTTTTCCCCGAGGGCCGCACTGTTTGCATCATTTATAACTATAGTTTTGACAGCATATTTCTTTTCAAAGCTTTCCTTTATCTTTGATCCTACCCAGTTTTTTATATGTCCGGCACTTCCGATAACTTCACCTTTTTCGGAGTCTATCTGACCTGTAGCAGATACACCTATTCCCGATATTTCACTCACTCAAGTCCGCTTGAAGCCACAAAATACTCTGTCTTTTCCAAAACAGTCTTAAGTATCGGAGTTTCATATCCGTCAAATGAAACCAAGAACTCATCCTTGTGAAGTATGTTGCCGTTCTCATCAACCAGACCGAACTTTGCTGCGGTTCCACCTATATCAATTCTAAATACGACTTTATTTATCATAAAAATTTCTTCTTGGCGTCCAACTATCATTTTTGCCGCTGATTTTTGCAATCTCTTTATCGGCATCTGTCAATGCCACCAACGGTTTTTCTTACGCTACCGATATCAAGTCCCTCGTTAATTCTGAGAACTTCCTTTATCCTAGCATACATATTTTCCATATCACGAAGTAAAGACCGCTATAATATCATTTACTAATATTGTATCTCATTTGCTCTCTTCATATCACACATTTATACACTCATCCATTGCAAGGAAAAGTTGGCATTGCTCCGTATGTTCCACCGATACTACCGTTTTTGACCCTATACTCTACACAGAACAAACTGCTCGTCCGGACCGTTAAATGCGATATAATCATCACCGCCGTCTCTTCGAGCCTTGAATGTCAAATACAGGCATAGAAAATTCTTTTCACCTATAACATTTTTATTCTCTCTCATTTTTGCATAGAGTCCTCTGCTTAAAGCTACTCCTGCAAGCTGTGGGATATTGTATATAATAAAATCTGTATTCGGCGCGGCACTGCTGTAATCATTCCAATACTGTGCAATGGCATACTCGAGAGCTTAAAAATAAATAGGCGGAATTGCAGCAGGTGCATCTACTGAGGCTCTCGGCATGAGCTGCAAGCTCCATACCGTCTTTTGTATTATTACATGCTATATGGTTAATTATTGTAAGATCACCCTTAGCCTTCATTACATTCTCAAGAACAACTTTTCTGTCTTCAACGCTCTGATAAATACATTCACCCGAAGAACCGTTTACATATACACCTCTGACCTTTTTATCCACAAAAGTACTCTGAGAGCTCTTACTCTCTGAGACTGATCTCCCCGTTATCATCATAACATGCATAAAATGCCGGAATGACTCCCTTGTACTTATCTAAATTTCTCATAATGCCTCCTTATTGTAGAGATAATACCAAGAGGGGTCAAATATCTTTGACCCTCCATCATATAATTATAAGCTTAGAATATCACTCATTGAATAGTTTTTCAACAAGAATAATCATTTTGAAATTATTTTCTAAACTTTCTATGCTTTTATCAGTTTTAAAATAAAATACACTCTATCCGATGCCTTTACTGCCACCCTATTCCCACTCACTTTCTTTAAAAACCCACCAAGCAGAATCATCTCCCAAAACTATAGGCCTTTTTACAAGCATTCCGTTTTTCTGAAAGGAGCTTGAGCTTTTTCGTCATCACTCATAGTATCCATCTTTTAATATTGAGCTCTCTATATAGCATACCGCTTGTATTAAAAGTTTCTTTATAGGAAGCTGAATAATCTAAAACCTTTTTAACTCTTCTACACTTGAGTCTCCTCCACAATATTCTTTTCTGTGAACTCCACATTTTTATCCTTAACACTTTCTTGCTTTCACACAAGTTGAACATTTCGGATAATGAAATACTAACATAAAAATCTCCTTTATCATTTAATACTTTATTATTTTGCAGACAAAAGCTCTATTATAGCTCCCTCACAAATTCATTTCACAGACACTGTAAATTTCACCCGTTACTTCACCTGCATTTTGGGAATTATACTTTCGTATTACCTCCATTACCTTTGTCTTTAAATCATATTCTATCTGCGCTTTATTTAGAATGTCAAATACTTTATTTTGTATGCTCTTATGCAAGCTGTAGCCCAAGTCTTTCACTTCAACCTCCAGTGTGGATGTTGTGGAAATTTCTGACAATTTTATAATCAAAACATTTTTATTTTCATCATATTCCGTACATAAAGGTGTTACAGAGCCTTTATCCGATAAAATATTAAGCTCGCTTTCACTTCCTGCACCGTAGAAATACAAATTGTATTTTCTTTTTTCTCTTGTTAGCATTTTTATTTCCGGAAACCGGATGAATCTTAAATATCTGCTTATCGTTTTCATCAATCAGCTCCATACTTTGTATAAGCCCAGTCGGACTCTACATAAGTCTTATACTCCTTTTTCATCCTCTGCAAGTATAAACTCTCCCGACTTACCTGTAAAAATATTCAAATCAAGTTCTGAAAGGGCTTTTTAATATCATTTGTACTGATATTTGCATCAAGAGGCAAGATACTTCCTGCTCTTGCAAATACAGCGATATCTTCAAGATCCTATATATTTCAAGCTCACGATTTCCGCTGTATCTTACTCCGCTAAATATATCAAACCATTCACCCTCAGGGAGCCATATCTTTGTCTTAGCCAAACCGCTTTCTCTGTCAATCTTTTTGTCACAGGGCAGACTATCAAATCATTTCCGAAGTAATACTCATTTTTGTAATTGTAGACCTTGTCATTTTTCGAGTTCATAGTAATACAGCGGCAGTATTAAAGAAGCTTATCCACATTTGCTCTTTTGTTCATAGTGTAAAGATATGGTATAAGTCTGTGTCGAAGCCTTAAATATTTCTTTGTTATTCTTTCCGCAATCTGATTGTACTTCCAAGGTTCTTTTCCCGAAAACTCATTGCAGGTACTGTGCAATCTCATTATAGGTGAGAATACCCCAAACTGTACCCATCTTACAAACATCTCGTCGTCTCTTATCCCGTTCATATGTCCGCCGATATCATGGCTCCACCATGCATATCCGATATTTGATGCTGTAGCTGTAAAATACGGCTGAAAATCAAGACTGTCCCATGTAATAATGGTATCTCCGGAAAATCCTATAGGATATTTGTGACTTCACTCCTGCATATCTTGAATTAGTAGACCTCTTCCCTCATCTCTTCTTGCAGAATCTTTTATAGTGAAATAGTTTAAAAAGCCATAGAGGATCAAGCCCTTATGCCTGAAGTTTTCTCCTGTTGCCAGTCTATCCAGCAATCGACTCCCTGCTTTTCAAGCGGATGATAGAACATGTTTAAAATATCCTTCTCTGAATTTATCATCAGCAATATCAAAAGTACAGGTTCTTCCTTTTAATATCTACACCCATAAATTCTCCCATATCCTTATAGCAATCTTCACTATGCCCTTATACCGTCTGCCGGATGTACATTCAGTAAGACCTTATATCCTCTTGCTATGCAGTTCATAGAAAAATCTTTTTGGACTTGGGAAAAGTTCCTTGTTCCATGTATAACCTGTCCATCCTGTACCGAATCTTCCTTCCACATCAGTAATATGCAGTCCATATCGATAACCGCCACACAAAACGGAATATCCTCACTGTCAAATCTGTCCATCAACTCCAGATACTGACTTTTGAGTGTATTTATAATATCTGCTCCACCAGTTACCAAGTGTAAATCTGGGCAGTAGAGGTAATTCTCCACTGAGAGTATAGAAATCCTTCAATGCCGTCAAAAATCAAGTCCATATCCGAAGAAAATATAAATCTATTGCTTGAGGATCTTTTCTTAATTCAAATCCATCCTTTTGTTATAAGCATTGAATTGCTGTCATCCACCACAGACCACATCTGCCTTGAAACAATTCCCTCACCAAGCTCTGTTGCTCCGTCTATGGCATCAAGAGTTCTGGTTGTTCCTTTTAAGCTCTCATTCTTATCTCCATAATGCCATACACTTGAAGTTGTTCGTAATTTCCGCTTACATTAATCCTTAGCCTTCACCTGTGAATTCTTTTTATCATATATTACTCTTAGATAATCTGTAACTATAACAGTTTGTCTTCACTGTCTAAAACATCAAATTTTGCTTTCGGGAACTTTCTGTTTTTGTAACAGCCGCCGTCTCTTCATCAACAAATATATATTACTGTATTCAAACCTTATAAGTCTGTCGGTAAGAATACTTATTCGATAGTATTTCCTTTAATTATTGAAGTCTCTGCTGCTTTGTACTTAACATATTATCCTCTTTCTATATACAATACTTTTGCAAATCTTCAAAAGCTTTCCAAAACTGTAACTCCATCACTGATTTTTGCATCCCCTATTCCTGCAACCTGCATTCCGGCTCTTATTGCCCCTCTACTCCCGAAGCTGCATCTTCAACAGCCAGACATTCATTTGGTAAAGTTTCAGTCCAATCCCGCTTTTTCAAACACTTCCTTATCCGGCTTTGAATATTTTTATATCATTTCCGTCTATTATAATATCAAAAATCAATAAGATTTAACTTTTGAAAGTATAAAGCTTTGCATTTTTACTTGATGAAGCTATTGCCGTCTTATATCCCCTTTGTTTTTAAAAATATCTAATGTATCTTTAACTTTTTATCAAGGGTCATTCTCGCTCATCTCATTTTAAAAGTTCTTTATACAGCTCATTTTTATTTGCAAACTCTTCTTTTCCTTATCGCTGTACTTTTTTTATCAGACCTTTCAAGTATTATTTCCAGGCTCTCCATACAGCTTACCCTCTGAGTCTGTTATTTATTTCTTCATCAAAATATATACCCAAACCGTCTACCATGTTTTTCCAAACCATATAGTGATACCTGTCTGTATGGCATATTACTCCGTCAAGGTCAAATATTATACCTTTATATTTTTCTATCCATTACTTTTATTACAAAAACCGCTTACTTACGAGCTGTCTTCTCCTTTTTATATAAATTTTCCTCTATTTCCTATGTACTTTTACACCGGTAAGATTCTAAAAATAAAAAGAGTAAATAACTAAAACTTACTCTTTTATTTGTTTTATTATCTTATATATAGCTATTTTTATATGTTGAATATATTCACTTTTCTTTTCTACAATTATCAGAATAATATTTTACAAATTCGTCTACAGTGTACGTATGGACATTTGATACACAAATATCCCTCATTATTTCTAAATCCCACAGAATAATTTCATCTTTTGCAAGCTTAAATAACAGCTTAACAAATCCTTCTATATACTCCTTACTAAGAGATTGGGACTTGTTTTGCTCTTCTTTTCTGTAGTCACATTTTTCCTGTTCAACATACTTTTTATTTTTCATGATTATATACCACAATATATTCTAAATATTTTGCGACAGAATTTAAGGTCTACATCTACGATATTAGAAAAAACAAGAAGTGAATCTTTAAGTTTCGTCTTAACATCTCTAACCTTACCATTCTTAAATTCTACAAATATAATTTTGTTTTTAGTTTCACTATAAAAACAATGCATCTGCTGATTTAAAGACCTCATTAGATTTATGAAACTTTCCGCAGAAATCAGTTTTTACATCATCAAAATCAATCACAATATCACTGAAATATCTTCATCAATATCGACCATATTAACCGGATTGTTTTTTTATCCGAATCATCCAGGACACTTTAAGTAAAGATTTTTATTATTTATAAATATATCAAGCTCCAGTTTTTCTCTAATCCCTGTCATTATATACCTCATTCTCAATTCTTTGCAGTGGATCAGATAGTACTTTTATAAATTTCTGAGATATTAAAAAGCAACATCCTTCATTTTTGCATTGTCACCCTCATTATATGAAAGGTAATACTTAACTACATCTTCTGTATCATACTTTCCGGAGAACACCTCAATCGCACGTAAGAAATATGGACTATGAGTATTTATCAAAATATGTAGTCCCATCTCTCTTTGCAGTAGTACTATAACCTCAGCCAGGGTAACCTGCCAATCAGGATGAAGATGAACTTCAGGCTCATCAAGTATTAAAGTTCCATTTTGCACTATGGTTCCGTTATCTATTAAGCTCTTAATCAAATAAAATGTTTTCATACCTGACGATAAGCTATCTAAAGATAAGCCTTTACTTCTTATACCTCTCGACATATTATCATCATTATCCGTTTCAAATAATGACATATCAGAACCTAATGTATCATTAATTTTTGTAAATCACTTTTAACTTATCTTTTATATTGGCTTTTATCTACTAAAGGTTAAGTTTTTATTATTTATATATTGTAACAACAAGGTTTCCCTATGGTTTTCTTGTTATTAGATACCCATTATGATAGTATTCTTGTTTTATTCCGCGAGTATTATAAGAATCAATTATGAAAGGATCATCAATATATACAACTTCATGAACCAACTCCTTTTCATTCTCCAGTTCTACTACTTCATCCCGATTATCAAATATAACCTTAATTTTAAGGTCCTTTACTTTCAATTCAAATTCGCTCTCATTACTGTTTCTAATATTAGCTATATTACCATTAAACTCTTCTTTAAAATTTTCTAAAACACTCTCTCTTAGTAATGAAGTATCATGTGTAGAATTAATCATTATTATTTTTGATTAAATATTCCATTCCTGGAGACTCATCCATATCACCGGAAGAAATCAAAATTTCCTTAATACTGTTTTTCATCCGTATATCCTACCAAAGATGCTGCAGGCTTTCTTACACCATTCACCATAATACCCATATCACCGGAATATTCTAACTGCCTTTTAATGGCATCTTCTTTTTCAATCTTATTTTATGCGATATATTACTAAATGAATGAAACATTGCAAATAAACTACGACTAACCGTACTCTTTTCCTGTGCCGTTCAGTCCGGCTATTATTGTAATCCCTTTAATTTCTATATCTGCCGAATCTATTTTTCCGACATTTCTAATTTTTAATTCCACTATACTCTCCTGATATAATTACACAAAATATCTATTATTACTATTTTAAAATTAGGTGTATTTATTTATTTTTTTACTCAACAATTTCCTCAATCCTTTTGCTACCGGATACTCATTACACAGCAGTCTGTACGGCTCTTCGTCCTCTTCTATCTCGAGGAATCTGCCTATATCTTCATAGAATCTGTTATCTATATTGTCATCATTACATTGTGAAACTTCACCTATAAGCACACTTCCGCTTCCCGGCTCCACATGGAACTCATGGTATTGATGTGGCCAGATGGTGATACTCTCTCCCGGCAAAAGTTTTACAAGGCTTCCCGCCTTTACATAATATGATCTTCCGTCTGAGTTTATAAGCACATCGGAGTCGGCAAGTCCGCCCTTACCGTCATCATTATATACTTTTATAAGAAGTGTACCGCCACCTCTGTTTATAATATCCTCCGATTTAAACCAATGGAAATGCATAGGTGCCATCATATCGTCTCTTAAGAATAAAAGCTTTTCCGCATAGACTTTTTTATATTTCTCATTGTTTCTGTTCCCGTTTCTGATTGTAATAAGTCCGAAAACCGACCTTATCAAAATCTCCGAGTCCGAAGTCTGTGATATCCCATCCAAGCATATTATCTCTTATTTCATCATATTCATGCCCCTTGTTTTCCCAATCCTTTGGAGTCCAGTTGCAAAACGGCGGCAGATTAAAGCCGTTCTCCCTTATAAGCTCCTCCATCTCTCTTATGATGCTGTTAATTTGTGATCTTTTCATTCCTTTCCCCTTTCTTGTAACAAATATTTGCTCATTTTGTCTTTGCAATATTCTAAGTGCATTTTCTATATCATCTCCCAGATTCAGCTTTGAAATTTTTGAATCCGCCAGAATATCGCTCCTTCATAACCGCTGAATTTCGGTTTTGCAATACCGTTTTCAAGTATATGGCATACCAGTTTGGAATCTATGATATCTTCATCTTCTTTAAATATATTCTCCGACTCCTTACTTTCCATTACTTCCTTAGCACCGATGCTACGGGCATCTCATTATACAATGTCTGCTGTATTTCAGTATCATAGGTGAGTGTTTTTAAAGAAATTCCCATGCCAGTTTCTTCTTATTTGACCTTGAGACTTGTTGCAATATCAAGACTGTCTATCATGCCCATTATTTGCCAATTTACCTGCCGCATCGGGTATGCAATCCATGCAAAACCGGTGTATTTTTTTATCTTGTGAGGATATGACTTATAAGTCCTGTATTCGGCAAGTGACATCTGACTGAAAAGCTACCTTTCCGCTGTCAAACTGCTCCTTGGTTTATATTCTTATTTCCGTTTAATGATTCCAGGCTCTTTACAAATCTTATTGACTCTGCAAACTTCTCGATTGAAATATGACTTCTTTCCGTCTTTTGAAAAAGTACAACATTATTTGAAAGTGCCGCATTTATCCAGTCATATTTGTATATTCAAAGTAATCGGACTGCCGTCAAGGTCCCTGTCAAAGTTATCATTCTGCACATTCTGTAAAAATCATCAAATGTGTAGTCATTGCCCGTATGTCAACATGCAATTTTTCAAGCAGTGTACGATTTACAAACATAGAGTCGGCATGGCTTCATGCGGAGTGCATATCTATGTCGAAAAAACTCCCGAGTTTGCAATTTCAGTATAATATTTGTCTATATCAAAGTCTTTGTCTTCCATCACATATCTGTCAGATTTTCTATAAGTCCGAGATTTATATAATTTTTCAAAATCCTCGTCCAGTACCATAAATATATCCAGCATTTTTATCCTTCAATATTCTCTCAGACATCCATTCGCTGTAGTCATCTTTTTGTATTCCGCCGATATATTTTATCTTTACACCTTTATGTTCATTCTCAAACTTCTCTATCACTTTGTCAATAACGGAATAGCTTTCCTGTACGGCAACATCCAATTACTGCCCGATTAAACATGGCTAAATTCTATTACTGTTTCTTTTGAGGTCTGCATATATAAAAAAATATGCCAGTATTGCCGCAAAAAATTGTACCCACAAAAGTTTACTTTTTCTTTCTCACAGTTCACCTCTGCCTATTGCCCATATGGCAAGCTGTGTTCTGTCACGAAGTTCAAGTTTTATCAAGGACAGTTGATAAATAATTTCTTACCGTACCTTCTGAAAAAAACTCAAATCCTTTTGCAATTTCTTTATTACTCTTTCCTTTTGCCACCTCTTCTATTATGGTCCATTCATTCTTTGTGAGGTTTTTACATTCTCGGAATCTACATGTATGGTTTCATTGTTTGCAGCCAGCTTTTGAGCAAAAACCTTTGAAGCAATATCGAGTTTATCATTGCCTGTCCACGATATACCGTATTTATCGCCTCTACCAGGCTGTCCCATGCTTATACCTTTTAAAGATAACCGCTGGCTCCGTGTTTTTAAAGCATTAAAAACATATTCATCATCATCAAATGTGGTGAGTATAATAATCTTTATATCCGGATAACCTTCTTTTATGATCTTGGTACATGACACTCCGTCAAGTCTCAGCATTCTTATATCCAGAAGTATTATATCGAGCAGCTTATTTTCTCTGACCTCACTTATTACCTCAAGTCCGTCAGACACGGCATCCGTTACCTCTATATCGGTTTACTGTCAGGATTATCTTTAGCTTTCTCTTATCAGCTCAGATCATCTGCAATTAAAACTTTAATCATATTCCTCTCCCACATCTTATCGGTATCATAGCTTCCACTTTAAAAGCCCTCTTCACTGCTGAAAGGTTACCTGTCCTTTTTAACATATTTACTCTTTCTCTGATATGCGGTCAAATCCGCTTTGATATTTTTCGCATCCTGTTCCGTCATCATATCAAAGATTGATGCTTCCATAGTTTTTCTTAATTGATACATCTATATTTTTGCCTTCCATGCCTTATAAATTTGTGAGACTTTCCTGTACTATCCTGTATATGGCCATCTCTTCGTCTTCATCAAACTTTAAATTAATAGTATCACAGTCAAAGGTTTATATTTACGCAGCAACCCTTTTGTATTCTCTACAAGTTCTTCTATAACACTTTTAAGATTAAGTCTTTGAGTGCATCGGGGTCTTAATGAGCTGACACTCATTCTGATATCTTTTATACCGTTTCTGCTTGCTTTGAGACAGATCCAGCTGATTCTCAGAGCCGGTTTGTCATCTCCTGCCAATGCTATACAGGCATCTATACCTGCCGCAAAGCCCTGTAGTATGCCCCAAAGTATCGTGAATTTCTCTGGCAATACAGTTTCTTTCTCTGATCTCTACAAAGCCTTGCATTGTCCATTAAAGACTTCTCAAGTTCTTCATTTGTCCTTTTGCAAATCTGTATTTGCTATCTCAAGATCTTTTATTAAGCTCCAGATTTTCTCTATTATCTCTTCCTTGCTTACTATTATAATTATACAGCATAATATAAAACATACCACAGTCATAGATTTGCGCATTGTAGATAAAGTATATTAATGTCTGTATGCTTTGACTGCTATACCTCTATGTAGGATGAGATATCATACACATTTATAAAGACTTCACCAGCTCATGAGTTGTTAAAGATAGCTTATCATCGCGATAACAACCACCATCAGCATATATTTATTTCTTTTTAAATACATCAAGGCGTTTGCAAATGTCAAAAGCAGTATTCCGTTATAATTAAAATTTAAAAGTATGATACATAATAATCCAAGTATAAATTCCAATGCGAAAGTTACCAAATATAATACCGGTATCATTTGTGATATTGCCGTTTCTAATGCAAAAAGTTATTACAAAAGCATACTGATGATATAACTGTAAATGTGAATATATGCAAAGTATTGCCCGGTACATTTACCGCATTTGATAAAAACAGCTTTGCCTCATGTATACTTACCGTTCTTTCCGTAACTATCATATAAAGCACGAAACCAAAAATAACTGCCACAAGAGATATGACCAGCATTATTTCCTGTATTGTATTTATTTTAAAATTTCCTATACTTTTCATCTGTTGCCGCTTCGATATATCAAATCTTGTTAAATTTCCTGCGTTTATCAAGTCGACATTTATGCTTATGTCAGATTCTATTTCTTTTCCGTTTGAGATAATCGTCCGCCGCTTTAGCCGCTTCCCTTACCCATATATAGGATGCTGTGCTACAGTGGCCGTAAAAAGCCCCTGCCTTATCAGTTCCTTCGCATCAGGGGATCCGTCAACTCCGTAGATTAAAACTTTTTCACTCATCTCTCTAGCGCCGCAACTGCACCGTTGCTGTAGGGATCGTTTCAGACCGAATATAACATCAAAATCTTTATCATTATTTTCAATATAATCAATAACAGCATGATTTACAGTTTCAATCTCACTTACTCCGTCTATTTTCCTCTACAATCTCATACTTTTGATTATCGCTTTATAGTGTCGATAAATCCCTGCCTTCTTTGTATCATGGATAAAAGCTATAAGATTCTCAACAATAAGTATCTTTGCACCTTGAGGGCTTTTTCTTATCAAATCCTGTGCCAAAAAGTACTCGGCTCATGATTATCCGATTGTATTGCACTTATTCACCGATTCTGTTATCAACTATCGGTATCAATTAGGATTACCGGAACCCCTCTTTTTCGCATTCAAGCAATGCACTTTCTATTCCGCTCTTGTCCACGGCATTTACAAACAAAAAAATCTATTCCTTCATTTAACATATCCGTTATTTGAGCATTTTGTCTTTCGACTTTTCGCCGGATCTCTTGTTATAAGTATATCACCGTTTGCTTCAATAGTGTCTCTTATATTCTCATTGAGGCATTAGAAGTAAGGATTATTCATTGTCATAAATGTAGACCCGAAAACAATTTTTGTCTTCAGTTTTCAATTTAAACAAAACTACCGATAAACACAATAAAAAACATATGCTAGAGCATATAAAATGCCCTATAGCCTGTTTTTGTCGATTTTTCATTATTTACTCTTTTTAAATTTCTAATATAGTCGATAAATACTGCAAAGTAATATTACAATACCCTTTACAACAGTCTGCCAGAAAGAGTTTACATTCATGAAAGGTTAAGTCCGTTACTTAAAATTCCTATGATAAGTGCACCTACCAAAGTACCTCCAAGCTTTCCGTATCCGCCCGACATTGATGTACCACCTACTACTACCCGCAGCATGGCATCCATCTCGGCTCCGTCACCTGCTGTAGGCTGTCCGGAGTCTCCGTGAGCCAAAAATAACTCCTGCAAGACCTGCCATAAGTCACGAATAAGTATACACCATGAATTTTTGCTGACGCTTATGCTGAAAAACTTTGCCACCAAGTGTGTTTCCACCGACTGCATATATATATCTACCGATTTTTGTTCTGTTCATTATAAGAACCGATATTATAAATATAATTATCATTATAATAACAGGGTACAGGAAAGATACCGATATATCGACGCCCAGCCACTGCCATTCTTTTGAAACCACTCTTACCAGTGAACCTCCTGTATAAACACCTGCAAGACCTCTTACAGTATTCATTGTTGCCAGAGTCACGATAAATGGCGGGATCGTTGTTCTTGAAATAACTAAAAACCGTTAAATGCACCTGTACTATTCCGATAATTACTCCGATAAACGCCTTAAGGTAAATATTCATGCCATATCTGGATACATCCTGCAGCAAATACGCACGAAAGTGCTATTACGGAACCTACCGACAAGTCAATACCGCCAAGTATGATTACCATGAGTCATTTCACATGCAAAAGCATATTTGTGGATATCTGTCTAAGTACATTGAAAACATTCTTTGTTGTGAGGAATGAACTGCTTGTGCAGGAAATACCGTAAGGAATATTGCCAGCACCAGCAATGCGATTATGATTCCCATATTCTCTTTGAAAAATTTAACGCCTTTAAATTATTCCTTTTTCACTTTTACCTCCATCATATAGCTGCCAATGCCATAATACTCTCTTGTGATATTTCTTCATGATCTATACAGCCTCTTATTGTTCCTGCGCCATAACCTTGCACTCTATCGCTCATGTTATAATTTCCAGCAATTCCGAGATATCATAATGGTTGAAAACACCCTGTTTTACCAGTCATTCATTATTCTGTATATCTCGATTTTTGCTCTACATCGAGTTCCTCTTGTAGGCTCATCATAAGGATTTTAGGATTTGTAAAGCCATCTTCCAATCATTACTTTTTGCTGATTTCCACTGAAAGATTTCCGATCACTGCTCCTGTGAAGGTGTCTTGGTCGCCATCATATCTATATATTTTTGTTATCTCAGACTCTTTTTGAGTTTACATTCAAATTTTTATAAACTTATCAAGAACTTCAATAGTGGTATTATGTATATCCTGAAGCAGATGCAGTCCCTGTTTCTTTCTGCTCTAGAGCTGCAAGTGTCAAGAACCAGTTTTTATCGCATCTGTCGGATCTTTTTATATTTACCTTCTTACCTTCTAATATATCTCCCAGTATCTTTTGAAAGTCCGAATATTGCCTGCATAGCCTCGCTTACTTTCCTGCTCCGACAAGCCCTGCAAAACCTATTATCTCACCTTTCTTTAACTCAAAAGCTGACATCTTTTTACCCCTATCACCGTCTTTTAAATTCTCTACTTTCAAGTATAACCTCCTTTGACGGCATCAAAATCCCTACATAGTAGTTTGTCAAAGTCCTTCCAACCATCATGGCGATAAGCTCGTCCTTGTTTGTCTCCTTTACGACCTTTGTTTCTCCATATTCTCCGTCTCTCACTACCGTCACTCTATCACATGTTTCTTCAAGCTCGCTCATCTTATGTGATATGTAGATAATTCCGACACCCTTATTTGTAAGATCCCTCATGATATTGAAGAGATTTTCAACCTCTCTGTCACTTATGGAAGATGTAGGCTCATCCATAACCAGTATCTGTGCATTTACCGATACCGCCTTTGTTGTTTCCACCATCTGCTGTAGCTATAGGAGGTTCATAACAGTTCTCTTGCATCTATATCCATGCCCAAATCATCCAGAATCTTTTGAGCATCTTTTTCCATTTTTGAAATATTTACAGTAAATCCTTTTCCCGATTCTCTACCCAAATATATATTTTCCGCCACTGTCATACGGCACCAAAACAAGTTCTTGATGTATTATCGCAATATTGTTTTTTGAGGCATCATGAACCGACTCAATCGATACTTTCTTGCCTTCGATTTCTATCTCTCCCTCATCAAGGCTGTATATTCCACCAAGCACTTTTATAAGAGTTGATTTGCCGCACTCATTTTCACCCAACAGTGCATGACTTCCCCGGACTTTAATTCGAGGTTTACTTTTATCTAATGCCTGCTCGGAAACTCTTAGATATATTTTTCATTTTCAATAAAATATTGTCTGCCACTGTTTCACCTGCTCTTATTTTTCTAAATAAGGCATCCCATGGGATGCATGAGTTGTATTTAATAATAGTTTCGCTAAATACCGCTAAAGCTTACTGCCAGCCGTCTGTTCCGTACTGTGCTACATTGTCTGCTGTGATAAGGAATGTTTCTACAGGGTATCTCTCTTCAACCTGCTTTCCTTCTACATAATCATACATAATCTTAACTGCCTTCTCTGCGATAGAAACAGGGAGCTGACACCGGTACACTCTATTAAAAAATTACAGATGCAAGCTCTGACTTGATGTCGGTGAACCATCAACACCATCATGACAATTTTTGATTCCTGCCGCATTTGCAGCCACCAAAAGCTCCTAAAGCTGTAGGATCGTTTCCACCAGTGCTACTCGTGAGTTTGACTGTGAAAAGATCCTCTGCAATACCCATTGCTACCTGAAGGTTTCCCTTTGCATCCTGCTGTGCTACAACTTCAAATCCATGATCCTTTATAGCATCCATAAAACCGTTTGTTCTGTCTACAACCGACTGCATAGTAGGTGAGTCAAGAACATAATCTTTCCCCATTAGAGTGCCTTCTCACAAGGTCCTCTCCAACTACTTTTCCTGCATTGTAGTTGTCAGATCCTGCGCATGATACAAGATGCGAGCGTATCTCCTGCTCGTATCAAATCCACCATAGGGAACTCCTGCATCCTTTGCAGAGATCAGTGCAGGTATGATACCCTGTGCATCAACCAGTTCACGTAAATAATCGTCAGATTCTGTAGCATATCCTCAACTTGATATCTGCTTTGTAACATCATTTCCCGGATCTGTTACTATAAGTTCGTCACCGTTTGCCTCTACCAATTCCTTGATTTTATCACGAATGGTAACGAAAAACGAGTTTTGTTCCGATCCCATACATGTGTCCGAACTTGTAATGCTTCTTCTCGCCGCTTTGGCTTTCACCACTCTGTGCTGTTGCTAGCAGCCTCTTTGCTCTCTCCCTCGGATGCGGCCTTTTTCTCCGCCTCCACAAGCTGCAGCTACCTGCCATTACAAATGCCAATGCACCTGCAGTAATTTTCTTTCTCATCAAGACCTCCTTTTAATGCCCTCGGGCTGATGATGTAATAATATCAATAAAAGTTATTTCACATAATTGTTTTTGTAACGGGTATCATATGACAGATTGTCATATACTATTTTTCATTCTTAAATACTCTTATAGCATCCCTATAAGTCTGCTTGCTGCTCTCTCTTGCAGTAACAAAGTACATCATGTGAATACAGATTTCCGCTTGTCTCCTCAGCCATTTTTCTTATCGCATCTCCTGCAAATTTTACTGACATAGGTATAAGTTTATCTTTCTTACTCCACAGTCAATACATCTTCTGAAGTCTTCATCACTTCTGCGGATCCTCCATGCATTACAACAGGAACTCCTGTCAGTTCTCTGATATTTTCTATTCTTTCAAAATCAAGCTTGGGTTCACTCTTGTATATTCCATGTACCGTTCCGAGATGAGGCCGCCAGTGCATCGATACCTGTTTCCTCTACAAAGATTTTTGCAAGCTCCGGATCCGTATAGGCGCCCATAACATTCTCTTTTGCACCTTCAGCTCCCACAGCTCAAGTTCAGCCTCTATACTTGCACCGTATTCATCTGCAAGAGCCGCCGCATATCTTGTATTTGCCACATTTTTCTTTAAAAGGCAATGCGGATCCGTCGCCATTATTCCTGTAAATCAGATCCAGTGCAGTCTTTATCTCGAAAAATTATCACCGCATGATCAGATGTCACATACAGTACCTTTGCCTCATCGGCAAGCATTACCATTATTTTCCCAATTTTTCAAAGCGTACATATTTTACCATGTGCGGCATTGGCAAACTCGCAATAATACAGGTGCATTCTCCTCCTCTGCGGCCTCTATAACAGCCATTATCCCTCAAGTGAGTGGCATTAAATGCGGCAACAGCCATATTTTTACTCTCTGCTATATCCAAAAATATTCTTAAGATGTTATTAACATAATCTACTCCTTTATAAAATCACAGGTTTCCCAGTTATTTTTTATCTTTTCTTCAAGGTTTTTATATCAATTAAACCCGCTGTAGGTATCGTATTCCGTAATACATCGCTCCTGTACCTGCCGCTATCTCATAGACGATTTTTGGTGAATAGTCATTTACTATTCCGTAAATAAATGCCGCTATCGCTGTGTCCCTGCTCCTATTGCAGATTTTATCCTGTCAGGTTTAAAGCTCTTTTGAAAATATTTAAAGCTGTCCCATTCTCTGCCAAGTCCGAGTTTTTGAAACATCTACTGCCGTACCAAAGATACATACCTGCCGCACCGCATTTTTATAACGCAGTATTGAAACTCCAAATTCCATAATCTTTTCTGCCAGCAGCAATATATCCTGCGAGACTTAGCACATACAAACATCTTCTTCTCCGCTCTTTCCAAAAGATTTTCGTATAGCTCTTTATCCATCATACATAAAAAGCTCTTCAAAAACTCGGCTCAAATACATCCACATATGGAGCACCTGCTTTCCAGTATCTCTTTTTCGATCAAGTTTTCCTGCATCGCCCTCGGGGTCTATGGCCCTACATCAAGACTTGTAATAAAGTCCGGCTTCCCTTTATACTCTTATACATTTCTATAAGATCTTTACTTGCATTGTTCTTATAAAAATCCTGCCATTAGTGTAGGATAACCGAAATGGAAGAGATACCCGTTCTTTATATCCTCCATATCTAAATCCGAAAATTTGAAGAGTATCGTTTGTTCCCGTAAAATGTAAGACTTCTGTCAAAGCCCGGCGGTGATAATACTATTGTATGTAAAGTATCTTCCCAGCTATAAAATTTGTTTTTGCACCCTTTTTCTTCACATTTTTCTGTTATCTGACGACCGAACTCATCATCTCCGACCTTGGCAATAAGATCGACATTTGCTCCGAATTTGTGCAATGCCTGTACCTGTATATTTACAGCTCCGCCATTTACTACTGTTGCCCTGACCCTATATTTATAAGTTTTCCGGGTTTTTAATATCTTTGCAAAATTTTTCCCTTTAGTATCATATGTTGAGTGTAATATCGTGAGGATATGACAGCCTGCAACTATTATTTTTCTGTCCATATTGCCTTTTTCAAAAATAATTTACTAAATTTTACAAAAATAATAGTTACATTAGTCATTCTTTTTGACTGATATAGCTATTATCTTTATTAAAGTTTCTTCAAATAAATTTCCATCGCCCATAGCAAAACCATGGTAATAACCTATAATTATCCATCACCTTCCACTTTTGCCAATGGCAGATCCACGTTCATACCGAAAAATCCGAAAATCACTGTGGATTGTCATAAAGCGACCATATGGTCATAATACGCATTGTTTCGATTTTAACGATATTTATCAGATTGTTGTACATCGCTCATCTGCTCCACTATGCTTGTCGCCATCTCAGCCATATCGCTTGCCTGCTTGGCCTCTATGTATGCATCCTCAAGCTCTTCCTTTTTCAGCTTCATTACATTTTTAATTGCCGAGGTTATCCTCATCTGTCTTGTGCCACTACATTTCTGTTTTGTTGCGGCACCGAGGTAGAATAAGACCGACCTCAAAGGTCTGAGAGATCCCAGATACCACGATTATTTGTATTCATTCTGAGTCTTCTGTTGAGATGCAGTCTCTCTTCATTGAGCTTACTCAGTATCGGTAAAAATAGGTCCGATATAACGAAAAGACTTAAAAACAAAAAGCATCATGGGACTGCTTGCTTCTTCCCGCCTGTATATACTTTTCGATAAGCGGGACTATATGAGTTCGTGTCATGGGTAACGAACATAAATATGCTTTCTGAGTTACAAAAAAACTTTATGACCTTGTCTCATAATGTCCGTTGTTTTGTGTAAATGCCGGCATCATCATATTACCACAAGCAGATTTTCCGTCATATTCCTCTAGCTCTTTCGATTTGAGTCAAGACACTTCTCCGCCATTTCCTCCGTTAATTCAAATTTTGTTTTCCAAAGTCTCCACATCAGCAATATTACTGAGCATCTACGACTCTCCAATAATGCACCCTCTTCTCCAAATATAACTGCATTTATCAAACCTCTGAGATATTAACCTTTTTCTAGTTTGTATTCTTTATACCATTTATCATCTACGGTAATATATTTTATCTTTTCAATAAGTAATTGTTCTATATTGGCATTGGTCTCTTCCACAAGCTTCTTTTTGAAGTCTTTTCGCAGTCTCTTTTTCAAATATCAGACTTATGGTCCATCTCATCAAATATAGTATCTTCCTATACTATATTTTCACTGTCTGCTTATATTTTAGTTTTTCCGTGAAAATCATATCCAATTTATACCATACTCTGAAACCGTCTCTAATCTCTCAGTTTTTAGTATTGTCAAGCGCCTCTATGACCGCCCTTGATAAGCACGTATAAGTCGCACCCACACCAAGTAAGGTGCCTCCGAAATATCTCGTAACCACCACTACTACATCAAAATAGTACTGATTTTCCAGTACTTCCATCATGGGCATTCCAGCACTCTTTGCGGTTCACCGTCATCAGAACATTTTTCTTAGTTTCCGTCTTCTCCTACGAGTATATGCATAGCAATTGTGTCTGGCATCATAGTACTTTTTCTTTATTTTATCTATAAGATTCAAGTGCCTCTTCTTCAGAGCTTACCATGTAATATTGCTATAAATCTTGATTTCTTTTTCTACAATCTCAGCTTCATTATTTTTCCAGAATGATTTTTCATAGACCTTTCTCCTGTTTCACCAAGGTGATTATAGCAAATGTTTGAGAAATAAAAAGATGACGCTAGAATACATTCAACTTTTAATACTCTTTCTATACCGTATAGCTTCATCATATATTTATATTCTCGTGTAACAACTTACTTGTTATATATGTTGTAATCCGATTCAAATACTCTTATCTATTATAATATCTCTGCTATATTGTTTTCAAGTTGTGCTGAAGGATTATTTTTGAAAGCATCCTATCTTTTCTGGCATTTCCAATTAGCTCATAAAACCTATTATCAAACTTTATATTCAGATTATTTTTGCGATATCATATAGATGTCTTGAATGTCTGTTACATTACCTAGAAGCGTATAGTCTGCAGACTGCAAAGATTTTATCAATGAATGTTCTATTTAAGTCCTGTACCATGTATTGTACAATTTAGTTTTTGTCTCATTTATTTCTATTTTTCTTCTTTCACAGAAACTTTCCTATTATTGAACTGACTTTGAAAATTCTGTGGGATAAGATGTTTGGTAAAAGCTTGTTTCTCTATAATTTCCGGCGGAATATTACTAAACAGAGACTCATACTCCATATTTATTACTAACTGTGTCGACATAGTATCTCTTTCATTATGTAGAACAAAGCCCAATACTTTTTGCTATATGGTTTACAATATAACTTACTGACTTCTTTTTCGACTCTGTTATCTTTCTACTCATGCATAAATCTATATCTTCTGCAAAACCTGTTTATCAAATCATACACTTTTTGATAGTGAGTTCCTCCCTTAAGACGAGATAGCAGTTCACTGTCAGACCAGTTTTTAAAAGAAATATGGACTGTATAGTATCCTTCTCAACCATTTGTACACTCCTATTTCTCTTCAGTTTTCAACAATCTTTTATGATTTCAGCCCACCTTTCCTTTTGATTCTCATTTCCAATTCCTCATCACACCCCTTCATATATATTTCTATAAACTTTATCCGGATAAAACGGCAAAATATTCTTTACCATTTTAAAGTCTACATTATTTATATCTACAAACTTTTTATTTTTTCTAATCTTTTTCATCGTCTGAAATCTCACAATACTTATCTATTTCAGACATCAAATCTAAAATTATAATGACGCCTATTCTCTTCATTAACCTCTTTAACTTAGCCTATATATAATTAAAGTATTCCCGTCAACTTACTGTCTCCTATATCCGGTAGTTTGCCTCATTACTACATATCTCTCATAGCATGAGGGATTTTTGTGTAATAAATCCATATTGAGTTATACAAGCTGAAGACCTTTTATATATCCTTTTTGTTTCTGAGTTTGTCTGGATGTACTTTTTCTCTATATTTATCTATAGAAATTCTTCCTTTTCAGTCCTAATATAGTTGTATATGGTAAATAGTATACACCATTATATAATCTTTCACATTACCGTTATCACAAGCTTCTGTAATTTGCTGCTCTAAGATAATCTTTAGAGCTTTCCCGGTAATTCACTAAAGAAAATAAGTTCTCCATATTCAAATTTTTCTAAAAATATAGTTATATATCATATTCAACCGCCTAATATGTTTGAACAATTTATTTTTCATTTTTATTATACATTGAACTTGAATTAAAATCAAATTAAAAAGCCTCCGGAGTTTAAAAACCCAGCTCTTCAAAACTTACTATATTGAAAGTACCATATCCACTGACGTGAAAAAGATACTCCTGTTTACACCAAGTTTAAAATGCTACAATTGTTTCTGGTAAAATTGTGAGCTCTTTCTCTCAAACATGAGTTTTGCCCTCTCTATAGTTTCCTCGGTGAAGAACTAGACTTGCTGCTTTAAATAAAAATCAAAATATACCCGTCTGTTCTCTGGGATTTTTGATCAAAAGTTTGTACGGCTCCTAATTTTTCTTGGCGGACCTCCACGCCTTTGGAAAAATAAGTACAAAAATAATCCTCCGACCCTTCCCTAGTAAAATTCCTTTAAGTCAGTCTCATATGCTGACATTCCTGCCAGAAATCGCTTGGTTTTGTCCGCATAGTGAATGACCTTGCCATATCTCTATATAAATACATGATGATCGTACTAATACTCCTGGATACTCCATCTCCGGGCTTTAGAAACTGCACGAAACCAGTCTTTCAAATTTCTCTTCCATAGCACTCATTGTACCGGTAGCTTTTGCTTATATTATTTTTATCAAGAATCCTTGCACATGTCCGTCAAGAAGACTGTACTGCAATCTGCTAGACCCATTTCTTCTCTTTTATCTCTCCAAGTGTTGCTTACCACAATTTTCTCTTCTCTATTCGGTCTGTCACTGCAGTTCCCATCAAGCATCTTACCCGGCAATCAAAAGTGCTAATAACTTCCTCCACCCAGTAATATATAACATTTTTGCCGGATTAGGGCTTTTGCTAAGTTAGGTAATACTATTATATATTACATGTACTGGATTTTTCAAGTAAGTACTTTTCCGAAGATTTCAGCCGGAATATATAGCTTTTATACTGATTCCTTCATCAATATAGTTCTTCACTGAAGTTTCACGAATTTTCTGACCAATTGCTATTTTGCCAGCATCCTTATGCACAGGAATACATGCTCAAAATAGCTCTTTTGCTTTTTGTAATATATCTTCAACAGTCTTTTTAAATCCTCTATACCCTCTCCGGTCTTTGCCGACATCTTTTAAAACTTTTATCCGCATGGAAATCTCTTGAAGTTTCCATATTTTTCTTCCATCAGATCTGTCATATTACATACAGTAATTATGTCTTTATCAACTACATCAAGGCTTCTAGTGTATCAGCATACCGCAACATCTGTGATGATGCCTCTTCATTTGAAGCGTCCACCATATGTATCAGAAAGATTTGCATACTTTGCCTCTTCCAGAGTGGATTTGAATGCTTCTATAAGATGATGCGGAAGTTTTTCTTATAAAACCTACCGTATCCGTTGCAGTATTTCTGACCGCTGAAGTTTAACTTTCTTGTGGTAGGATCTAGAGATTTGCAAAAAGCTTATCCTCCGCCAAAATATTTGCATCTGTAAGCTTATTAAGCAAAAGTGGATTTTTCCGCGTTGGGTATATCACTATTCCCACATTAAAAGGTGAGTTTTCATCTCTGGATTTTTCTTATCAGTTCTCTGTGATTTTCAGCCTGAAGTTCCGCTTTCAGCTGTGAAAATTCTCTCATGGATAAGTCTTCTGTCCATCTCAAGCTTTTTCTCTCCGGACCTCTGGTTTCTATGCCTCCCACCAAGTCTTGAAAAGGCGCTTCTAAGTCCTACCAATCTTGCTGCAGAAAATTTCGGCTGTGCCAACTCAACTTTGAATCTTTCCCTTCCCTTGTTGTTGCTCTTTTTATATATATCCAGGATGACCATTATTCTGTCCATTACCTTGGTGTCCAAAAGATCCTCAAGATTTCAAGCTGTGCAGGTGTGAGCTCGTCATCGCATACCACCTGTGCTCAAACTCTATAACTCTGTCTTTGACTTCCTCTATCACCTTACCTGTACTAGGTGCCCGGATGCATCCTTTCTCTCGATTGTATAATGCTCTCAAGCACTGTTGCGCCTGCAGTATCCACAAGCTCTGCCAGCTCTTTCATGGATTCCTTTTGTATCGTCACCCACATCAACTCCCAGCAGAATTACCTTTTCAACTATTTCTCTTTTTGTTTCATATGTACTCATATACCCTATCTGATTCTTGACTTTAAAAGCCACTTCGTGAAACCACTACGTCCTCACCGTATTTTTAAAATATATGCATTGAGCGTTCCAAAACCTTGTCATAGTCACTCATATATTCATAACATGAGCCCTTTAGAAACATCAAAGACTTTAATGTCTCATCGTCATATGCGCAAAGTCTTATTTCTCCCAAAAGTGCCATACCCTCTTCAACGGCTTCAAGTGCCTTTTTCATAATCTTCTCTCTTTTGACTGTATGCTTTGCATAGACAGCCAACACCTTGGCATTTTTCTGTTGGTTTCTTTTAACACGATTTTCCAGAATTTCCTCATGCCTTATCAAGATATGATGGTCTAGACTCTTATCCTCACCTATCCTCATAATACTGTACTATACTGATGCCTGCATTTGTATGAAGTTCACTATCTGTCATCAAGACTCTCCGCCTTATCATACATTGCCGTAGCATCTGCTATTTCTATATCCCATATCTATATTACCCAAAAGTTTCGTATATATGATAGCCAGCATGTCCAAGTATTCCGTTCTTTTCTTTCATCCACAGAATATAAGAAGTCTGTATGTATGTTCGTACTACTTGTAATCGCCTGCTTTATACTCGGCTTCCGCTCTCAGTATCTCAGTATATCTGTTCAGAGACCTCTGATATTTTTGCTTCATGCACACCTATCCTTATCAGAGACTTTCACCGCCTGTGCATATTTCCCTCTTCAAAGCAAGGCCACCGCTTTCAAGTATTTCTTTTCATTTTGCGGCTACAACCAGCAGTAAAACAAGAGATAGTATACCTAATACAAATATCTTTTTAATTTTTCCTGTGCTGCCAAAACCACCTCTGCTCCATCAATTTTTCACTTCATCAAATTCAAAATGCATCACGATTAGCAGTTATTCTGAACTGGCATATTCTGATCATTACTTCTATAACGGTATCTCTCATAGTATGCGAAATCTCCACTCATCATTATCACCGCAGTATGACTCGTCAATTACTCATAAATTTGTCTGAATTCGAAGTTTTTGAAAGTGGGAACTTCTCAGTACAACGCTTCATATCCAAGCGGCAATTCATTCCTCGAGTCTGATGAGCTTAATCTCCGACTTCATCTCAACTCTTTTCAGCGGCTCTTAAAGTCTATCAGTCACTTTTTCCGTCTGTGAATTTCAGTTTTCCAATATCTCCACTAAATATTTTATCTTTATCTTCATATCAATTATCTTCCTCTTACTCCGTTTACTTCCTTTCAAAACCGAACTTCCATCCTGTCTTCTTCCTCCCTCATGCACTATCTCAGCTTCAGATCCGAATTGAGTCTTGGCAATGATTCTTTGACTCCACTCCAAATCTTCTCACATTCTTTCGGTGAGTTGCAAACTGTAGAAGGTCTTCGGGTCCATCAGAGTTTTTCCGGCTTCATACACCAGAGTCGAACTCTACCAACCTGCTGATACATGGTCCGATGATACGCCTCTTATGCGCTCTATTTCCAGCACTGTAATAGGCTGTATATCACGATAATTGATAATGTCTCAAGCAGGGCATCGGTAAGTACCTGCTTTTGGGTGTCTTATACCTTTATCCAGTTGTTCATAGTACTCTGTCTTTGTACATCTGAACACAATCCCCCAAATCAATTATCTGTACTCCTCTGTTATCATTATTATACTTTGCTTTTAAGAGTTTCGAGATTTTGATACTTCACTCTCTTTCATATCAGGCAACTTTATGATTGTCTTATTTCTACAGGGTTTCCCAAGGGCAAAAGTATCGCCTCTATTGCCGCTTCTGTTTTTACTCAATTTAGCCATCTAATATATCACCTAGATCCAGCGTCCTCCTTTCCTCTTCCTCCAAAGTTTCTGTTGCATTTCTCCAGTCTCCTCCTGTAAAAAGGCTATTTGCCTATTTTCTCATAAGTTCAAGTACACTTAAAAATGTAAACCCTACAACTTCAAGCCTGGTTGCCTGGCTTTCAAGTAAAAGATCTGAGATGAATTTTCTATGCTTTTCTGGCATATGTAACCTCCGTTATCTTGGTTTCCAAAGATACAGGTTCCTTTTATGGTACCGAGATACTACCCTTATCAATCCCTGTTTTCCTTTTTGCTTCATTACACGGTCAAAATACTTCTTTTTAACGTGCAGATTTAAACCTGCCGAAAAGCTCATCCAAGTTCACAGGCTCCTAGCTCTTCCACCCTCTGCAGAATACTCGGCTCCTTAAAAAGTATTTTTCCGGCGTCAAAAGTATCTTCCGGCAACGTTCATTTGCCATCATCTTGTATTTTTATATTCAAAGTCTTTACCTAGCTCTGCTCTCAGGTCTATGATTTCTTGTTTCCTCATCACTCCTCAAACGGCAAAGCATCTTGGCTTTTATGTCAAGAAAGCTAGTCGCCATTACAATAAATTCGCTCATCAAGTCAGGGTCATCGGTTTCCAGCTCATTCATATAGTTTTCAAATACTGCTCTGTTATGCTACGATCGGAATATCATATATATCTGTTCTATCCCTTTCTATAAGATATAAAGAGCAAATCAAGCGGTCCTTCAAACCTCTCCAATTTGCCAGCAAAGTCTCCATCACCCTCTCAAATGTAAATATCCTCAACGTGACTGCACATTTCAAGATTTATTTGCGACACTTAAGATTAATCACAATCAGCTCCGACATATCATTTAATCTTATATTGATGCTGTGAGTTTCCAGGTCACTCGATTATCTGAATCATACGCCGACTTTTGCATTCCCACAAGCCAATCTGTTAAGAAATGGAACTGGCGATTGTCATCCACCTATACCACCCGGAAGCGCTTATCGTTCACCGTGAAATGCCCTGCAAATGCCAAAATCCACATGACTGGCTGCACGTACTTTTGACAAGCAGTGGTGAATATTGCGATAAAATATTAAACTTTGATTCATCTGTACGTATGCGTTTATTTATATAACTTGGAATCAGAAACTTTACGATCTTCTCAAATAATATTTTCTCTCAAGGTCCAATCCGTGAACACATATATTATCATCCAAATCACAGCTTTTGTTGAAAGATACCTATTCCCTTATCCTCCATTTATCCTGCTTACTGTTGCACCTGTAATTTAATCCAATTTATTCTCGCTAAGTCTTTGCTCATGAGTTTCCGTTGGCATACATCTATACTTACTATGACAGCACTTTTGCAGAGGCGCGGACATTTTCTATCTAGTCTGCTCTTTGCGGTTGTGCATCATCGCCGCCTATAAGCTGCGATCCGGCGATGTGTCCACTCCTATTCGACCAATGCCAGCCTCTCATTGTCGAGACTTGTTATTGTGTAAATCTGTTAAAAGGGCTGTTTCTTTTCACTATCAATCTTTTCGCTGCCGCCTTGCATGATTGCCTGTTTTAAAGTTCTTTCCTTCGCACAAAGAACGAGGCAGCGACACTCACTGCCTAATCCTATAATTTTAGAAAATATATTTTCATCAAAACTCTAGCTTGCAAACTCCGTCACTGTTTAAAAGACCTGTGTCCGTCGGGTGTGGTGAGTGTTGTCCGGCATTTTGACCATCACTTCCCAAATAACTACCATAGTCCACGTTGTCGCCAAAGCCTTTGAAAGATTCGCAGCTCCCGAAATCCTCCGCCAAAATACCAAGATCCGCTTGTATCCCTGTCTCCAACCTTTTGCCATCTTTGCCGTCGCATCAAACCAGTATCGTTAATATTTAAAACTTCGCTCTTGCCTTGACTTTTATCAGATACATACGACTCAGCTTCCGTTTGCTCTCTTTCCAACCTATATCGATTGCCATACCGGAGCCGTCAGTTTTCAGCTCTAACATCAGATGGCGGCAGGCTGACTTCGGTGCGGCATCAACGCACTGCACTGTCCGCATTTGTTACACGAGCTTGCTGTTTGCATTCTGTTCTTTTAAGCAACTTCCTTTTTGCAACGCACAATGTCTCTTTTTGCACCTCGTCTTTTGATGCAATATCACACCGCCTGTAACAGAAGCTGTCCGCCGAAACCCAGCGAGTCAAGTGAGGCTCTCTTGTGTCGGTATAATGAGTTCACTGACTCTTAAGTAGTACCTGCACCAGTCACGCCGTTTCTCTCGCACATGTGCAAAGTATTTCCGGCACTCTTTGTATGCGGTCTTTTTCCGCCTATAACACCCGAGATAATATCTGTTATCGTTGGTCGAATCATCTTATGATCCATTGCAATTGATGGCGAGTTTCTCTGAGTTGCGGGAGTGCTGTAATATCTTGTGCTTTACCAGTCGCTCTGAAGTGGGATTTCTAAAGTTCGCTTTCAGCCGCCAGTCAAAGCCATATCCTTAGCTAGCGTCTTATGGTTTTGATTGTTCGACTCACTCGGATTTACCGTTTGTGTTTTTACTCCTCTCTCGCTCTTGCAATTTCATCATGTTGGCGATCCGGTGACCCAGACCTCCGGCATGCTCGCGAAATCCGTTTGCCAGCCTCATTTGCCGAGGCCATGACATTGTTCCGTGAGGGTGCATCTCTTCCCTTGTTCTGTCACCTTCACTACACCTAAGTTTGTGACCGAGTTCCAGTTTGTGGTTGCGCTCTTTCGAAAACTTTCCAGTATCATCAAGATCCGCCTGCTCCAAAAGCCAGACAATGTTTAATCGTAATCTTGGTGATCGGTACAGGGACTGCTTACCTTCCCTCTTTTACCATGCGAAATTCCACCTGTGTGTGCGCTGTAAAGTGCAGCTCCCTGCGAGTCACTATGTTTGCGAGTAACGCTGCGTATTAGTTTACCATTCCGTTCCCCGACGCAAAAGTTATCGAGACCCGCCGACTTAATAATATCGACACGCCGCGGCTATAATTTTTGATTTTCATATTTCATTTCCACGCCGACTTTTTGATTTGCCCTCTAACTTATTAATACTATCACAAACCCATTGAACATATGTATTAAAATAACCTTACACACCTGTTACTTTATGCTAAACTTATATTTTAAGAGGTAAAAGTATCTTTAACAGTCCTAATAAAACCAATCTGAAAATCAATGAACATCTATCTTTAAAATCTGTCTTATATTTTATCATCCAAAGGCTACACGCTTTCTTTTGACAAAGGAGCCATATTCCGGACCGCTTGAGGTCCGAATCAAATCTTATTATTTGACTTTTCTGTAAGTTCTTTCAGTATATCTTCCCACATGCTCCAGCGCTGTTGCTCTGTAAGCATTTGACCGCAAAGAGGCAATGCATGAAACTCATCCAGTTTGCAGCAGAACACGTCATCTGTTAACCACAATACGGTATTGTCTTTCTGTCACATACGAGACAGTATGCCAGACAGTTCTGACGATGTCTTATCGGTGACCTCGGACCCGGTCTTCAGGTCTATCCATAAAGTCGTTTCTTATAGCTCTTCCCGGCATACCCACAGGTGATTTTGTGACCATAGCAATATCTTCTTCTTTGCATCAGCCTATGTCTGCCTAACCATCGGTGCATCCACAATTTCCTTATGTGGTGGCAAATCTTGTGCCCATCTCTACTCCCGTCCGCACCCAAACTCATGCGCACACTCCATATCTTCTCTTGTATATATCGCCTGCACCACAAACACGGAGATATCTCGCTTGCTACTTTCACCAGATTCTTACTTCCTCGGGTCTCTTTTATCTCGGCATCATTTTTCTCTTTTATAGTTTTACTTGCCATAGATGTCGGCGCCAAAGCACGTGAAGCTCATCATGCAGGAAAATCGGATAATCCGCCACTGCGAAGCGGTCCTCTCTGTGCACGGCATCGGCTGTGGTTGACATATTTTCTGCGCATCTGCAAAATAACTTTTGCCGCGCTGCGCCTGACTGCTATCGAAGTTGCCAGCAGGTCTTTTGCGTTTCGCTTAAGGCCTGTCCCTTTGCTCTAGCTCGCGGCAATGGTCCATCGGCCGGTCCGGCTCCACGTGTTATGATATCCGCTGGCTTTGACTTATTACATAGTCCGCATATTTGTTTGTTGTCCATTATGTTACAAAGCCTATAAAAGAGATTATGGTTTGCTAATTTTCCAGAAATTTGAAAGCCACTGCTTTGAGCAACTATGCATCTCTTTTCCAGATAACTACCGCCGCTATATCTCCAGAAACTGAAGTTCGGTCTTTACGGCACGAGATTTGCTTCTATAGGATCACATAAAAATCATCCTCTCTGAATCCGATCTGTGCTGACGATATAATTTCCCATTCCTCCATTGCCTGCCATGTGCCCGCAAAGAGGATGAAGGAAGCTTATTCACCACCATGCCTCCCTGGATAATGGGATAGAGCAAACTTTTATCACTATGGAAATTCCATGTTTCCCTTTCAACTATTTCGACTTCCACCGATCATCTGTTGTCTGTCCTCTGCAGATTTCTTCACTGTTTTGGAAACAATTTTATCAGAAAATAATCGATGTTGAAACCATCTCTTCTCTTACAGCATCCATGGTATCGACGGTCAGGGTGATGCTTCCCTTTATAACTCATCTAGTACTCCCAAAAGCTAAGAGTTCCTTAGGGTGATCTTCACCAACCTCTACCAGCCTCTTTATTCTTTTTGCATCTTTGCTAAAAGTGTTGAGCCAGGGCCTTCCCGAGAAAGCCTTGGTATATTATTGAATGTTCCGGCATCCAAACTTCATTGGCTGTTTACGGCAGAGTGCGAGTGCACACCTCCCGATCACGCGCTCACCTATTACCAGCAGAAAGAATGGGCGCAGTCATCGACTTCATTTCAAAAGTGCTCTGGCTGTGCCTCGGCTCTGTCACTTCTCTCAGCTTCTGTTCACGAAAATGTCTCCGGAGTATCCACTATACATATAATCGGCGTAATAAACTTCTGCTGCATGCTTCGCCAAGTCTTGGCGCCTGCCGATATCCGCTTGGATTCGACGCATGCCGAGTTTCTGATTTTATTTTCGCGCTCACTACTGACCTTTGCATGGGCTGCAGCCATTTACAGATTTTTCTTAGTAGTGCTTTATACCGCCGACGGTGCAGCACCGTCGTCTCCGGAGGTCTGTCGCCTGTGAGTTCCAGAAACTGAACAATCTGTCTGATACCAATCGCGCCTGCTGGCAGGTCACCGCGGTTCTTCACGCGGTAGTACACCTGCCGTCTGGCAGTCTTCGGTGGCACTACGCCTTCGGGCGCTTCTCTGGCCTTTTCAGTCATCATCAGCTTTCACGACGTGCAACTTTCTTAAATCACGGTATGAGCTCTCAGTATCTTTCTTTGAGGCCTTCTTTGCTCCCGATCTTTCCACTGCTAGCATCTATAAAGGCCGTGCTCAGTAAAACTCTGCACTCTGCAAACCTTCCGGCGGCTTTGTTCTATGGTCTGTGCAATGGCCGCTCTCGGGCGACCAAATCCTGCGGGCCTTCAGCTCTGCCAGTGCTACTATCTTAAAGCGTGCCAAAGTGAAAGCTTACCTCCACCCATTGTGAGGGTCTGGCAAAGGAAAGCTTGTAAAAGTTGTCCTGCCTCATGCAGTGCTTCTTTAGCGTGATGTCTTTTGCCATCTGCATCGGTGAAATCATACCTTCACTGCATTCCTGGCTGCCGCACGAACAGGAGTAAATAACGTCAGCATTTTTCTCTTTTGCAGCATTTTCCACTGCCGTTATCTCTTTTCTCCAACCACTCTTCACATGGAAGACATCGCACATCTTGCATCACATACGGCCCTATAGCGGTTCTTACCTAACCCACCTATGAGTAGCCTCTCCTGTGACTACTGGCTTCAACAAAGCTTGCTCTTTTGTCTTTCCTCTTCAAGCTTGATCTCGCGTCAGAAGAAATCCAAAGGAGATTTTGATATAGGCGTGTCTTATTCCCTCGATGAAACTTCCGTCGTCCCACAAGCATTTCCTGATAACTACTGTGTGCATGAAACTCTCAATATCCGCCACATTTCGGACGTGTATAAAGATTTTGACTTTACATCTTCAGCAAATCAGACTCTTTACAGATTCTGCACTTTCGAAGTCCTCCGGGATATCTATCTTTCACTTTCCGGTTTCTATCTTTGCACATGTCTAAACTTATGTTCCTCAGCATGTAACAACACCTCAAAACTTTCATTTACTACCATTTACCACTGTTTTTCTATAAATGAAGTATCCATATCAGCATCTATAAAGTACGGATTATTAATAATCTCATAGTTAAAATCTATGTGTCCACACCTACTCTACAATTTCATGAGGCCGATCTCACATCTTTGCAATAGCTTCCTGTCACATGCTCGACTATCAAATTTTAAAAACATGAGGTCATAAAAAGGGTGATACCGTGTAATCTTCATAAATATGTGTATCTATTCTTACACCGTTACCGCCCGACAAATGCATGCTCTCGATTCTTCCGGGAAGGTGCAAAAATTCTTATCGGGGTTTTCAAGCAGTTTATTCTGCACTCTGTGAATGTCCTTCCGAATCTTCACATCCTTTTAAGGTAATGAGCTTCTCTCCGCAACTGCCTCGTCCTGCTCCTTTATAAGATCCATGCGGTGATCGTCTCGTTACAGGATGCTCTGCACTAATTCACGTATTCATCTCCACCGAGAAAGTTTTTATTCTTAACGTCGCACCACTCAATGGTTTCGGCAGTCTCATATCCTGCATGCTTTGCCGCGCTTACGGCACCATCTTTCATCTCTAAAGCGCAGTCGAGAAATACCGGCGGTGCACTCTTCCATACGCGCGATGTGCTTCTACAGCATGGAACAATCTCTTTCACGCGAGATGTATTGCATTTCCCGCAAAAGCTGTCCGCCAAAATCTGGAACTCTACATGTCTCGAGTGCTTTCTGTGCCTTTTCCAATATCATGGAGTCGTCGGAAAAATCCGCCAGTGCCTCGCTTTTGCGGTCCTCAAAATTCTCCTGCAAAATCATCTTCACTCTATGATATTCTCGATTTCCACTTTCCGCACCTCCATAGAAGCGGCGCTCCAGTCGTGCAGAGCCCACTTTCTTTGCAAGCTTTAATGCCTCATTCACATCCTGCTGACATCGTCGGTTCGGTGTACAGGATATGGGCCTTTTGCATGGACTGCTCTGGCTGCGACGCAGCCTTAAGCTTGGCAATTGACTCAGATTTGGGTCCGATAAACTTTGTTCCTACTTCCAGTACCAAAATCTTTATAAATTTTCGTTCTCCAGATAAAAATCCGAATCCGGATGGATGACACTGCACCTGTTGTAACGGCCGCGCAGATTATCCTCTCCATATCGAGATAGCTCTTCATCGCAGAATTGGGTCACTATGCAAATGACCCTCATCTGCAAGCATCGTCGTATGACATCTCTGTCTCGTCCGCACTCGGGAATATCCGGCAGCGCCCATAATGCCATTTCTCGGGTGCTCTACAGTTATTCTGCCTGCAATCTCTCTCCTCTGTTTGCTATCAATACTTTCTGACGTACTCTCCAATGATAAAGAGATGGGTTCATCAACCGCTATCTCACACGTCCACACTTTAGCTATAGACTTTTTCCTGTTCTATTCTTCAACTTTGCGAATCTGATTATCTCACGGGATAATTTAAACTTATCTCCCGGAGACAACTTTTCTTTTGAGTTGGCTGGTGCAAGCTCGAAAATATGCTGTCTTTCCCTTGTTCTCGGTACCGACAATATAGCAACCCGCACCTGTACCTGCCAATTGCTATCATAAGCACACCCGGCGTACCGGCTCTACTCTGGAATGTCCCCACGTGAGCTCATTATGTATTTATACATTTATATCCGACTACTTTTTGCCTCGGCTCCAGCTTCCTCGCTGCGGTCAATAAGCAAAAACGGATGTCTGTGGTAGTATCCTCTTTGAATTTCCTTAATTTCCCAACCTATCTCTACTCCAAAGCAAGCAGCGGCTGTCGTGCTCTACCACATCCTCATCAACAACAGTGATTTCCTTTATAACGCACCGTCAAAAATCACTCCTCAGCTCATTCACACGGTTTCATTGCCCTCAGTGATTACCCACCACCACGTACCTTTCTTTGCTCTGTCACCTACATTTACAAAGGAGCTTCGGTGGTCGGTGAAAGATTACGCCCTGAAAGTTCACACCACAAGCAGTGATGTTGCGGTATGACCTGCAGTAGCGCTGTGATTCTCTGCCGTGCTTGCAGCTTCAGAGCTTGCACTCTGTGCTACCGGTACTGGCACGAACCTCTCCCCGCAACACGTTTTGTTTTATTTTTCTTTATAACAATTTTTCAGAATCCTGTGGCATAGTTGATGTATCAACATCATTCTTGCTTACTGTCTCTACTGGTTTTATAATCTCATCTATCTTCACATGGGACTTGCTCCACAATATAGCTATACTTGCGTGCTGTGACCGCCGAGACCAAAGAGGTTGCGTGTACCGTTAACTTCCACCTCTTTTGACTCTGTCAAAAGGTCCGAATCACCTCGGATCTTTGTTTATAAAGCTACATTCTGTGCGCTTCGTCCGTCTTCTATAGATTTTACGCACACAGTGCCTCCTGCACCTCCGGCTGCACAAGAAGATGTCCGACCATTGACTTTGCCAGAACTTATTCCGACACTTTCATCTGCATACTCACCAAGAGCTGTCTTTGTGCCTTGGTCTCCGACCGTCATCGCGATGAGAGTTCCCGCCAGCACCGTGACTGCGCTGACTGCAGTCAATATCCTCGGGGCTACATACCTGCCATCGCTGTGCACCCGACTCCAGCAGCCTTTGCAGCGCACGAGCCGTCCTCTGCAGGTGAGTAATATGGAATGCATCACAGGTTTACCATATCCTGCCATCTCGGCGTATATGTGCTCTCTTTTTAGCATACTCAAGTTAACTTCTAAAACTTCGACTCCTGCTCCCTCTCCATGATAAATCCATTTCGCCGCCCACTTACAAAAGGTGTTGATGCTCTGTGCGGGTCATCCTGACCAAATTACTAAGTGCTGCGCGTGAAGTAAATCTGCCACACCAATGGGAGTAATGGAGCTTTCCGTGCCTCCGGCAAGCAGTACATCGGCCTCTCCGTAAACAATAGATCACGAATGCCCTCGCCTATCGGTTTGTTCCCACCTGTGGCACCAACCCGTTACTACATTTATATTCTTTCACCCACGTCGCGCAAACGCTACTACGTACACTGCCGCCATAGTTTGAAATCATCATAGGTGCCAAAAGTGGTGCCACTCACCAGCAGCGCCTTTTTCCAAAAGAGTTTTTCCGTATTCCTTTTCCGCGGACTGCAGTGATCCGATTCCCGATCACCACCGCAACTCCTGCCACCGCCAAGGATCTTTCGCTGACATATCAAAGCTTTGCATCTTCAATGGCCTCTTTTGTGCCACGCCACGGCAAACTGTGGCTGCTCCATTCTTCTGGCAGATTTTTGGATCCATATAGTTTTCTTGGCATCGAGCACTTTGCTTCAGCCGCCAACTTGCCTTATAGTCTGTAGTATCAAAGTATGTGATGGATCCCTATACCGTGTATACCTGCTTTTATATTTTTCCAAAAATCATTGACATTAAGACCTATCGGTGTGATAGCTCCCAAACCTGTAATAACTCTTCTCTGCTAGTCACCTCTTTTTCAGTTGTTCTTTCAATCCTTCTTGATTACATACTCATTCCGCCATCTATTTTGATGACGTACGACCTGAATATACTGCCTCTTCACCCGGCAAGGTATGCTACCATATTTGCAATATCCTACCTCACCTTCAGTGTCAACAGGAGTCGTGAATTTATTTTTGCCTTGGCATCATCCGTCATGGCATCCGTCATATCTGTTCTTACTATCCGGTGTGCTATAGCATTTACAGTAATATTTCTGTGCCATCTCTCTTGCCGCAGTCTTTGTCATTCCTATAACTCCTGCCTTTGATGCCGCGCAGTTTATCGACCTGCATTGCCCATCCACCGCTAACGGAAGAAATATTTATTATTCTTCCGGCTCTTTTCTTAATCATGTATTTTGAAACCACCTGCATGGATGATAAGCTTCCCTTTACGTTAGCTAGCTATACCGCATCAAATCTTGAGTTTCATTCTCATCATCAGATTTATCTTTTTGTAATACGACGTTGTTTACCAGTATATCTGCAGCGCCATCCTCTGAAATGATATCAATCATCTGTTTGGTACTCTCGCAATCTGATATATCACATTTGGCAGGTTTTGCCCCTTCCGCCATTATCCTCTCCCATCTCTTTTTGCAACTTTTTGCAGCCTCATGTGCCATAATGTTTACATATACCATGCTCCGTCAGCTGCCAGTTTCTTTGCTATAGACTCCGATGCCTCTGCCTGCCTGTTACCAAGCTGCTGCCTTCTAATCTTTTCATTTCGCCTCGAAAATCTGACTACACACGCACCACATCCACTACTCTTCGATATTGAAGATTTTTACCTCGGATCAATTTTCTTTCACAAAACCTGCCATGGTCTTTCGGGCCTGATTTCTACAAAAGGTATCAACTCCCCATTCAATGTTTTCTTATGCTCTGTTCCAGTGTACACTTCCGGATACGATCTATCAATTCTTTTGATATTATTCTTATCTGTAACAATTTCTGCATTGATATTGCTACATGAGGTATCTGGAATATCTCTCATTTCAATACCGTCAGGTACTTTTGAAGGGTTTTTCTCAGCTCATCCTTGAAAGTCACAGGTGAAAAGCACCGCTTACTGCTTTAAAAGGCGATTACTCTTTTGCTCCATAAATTTTTCGCCTGCAAGAGCAACCGCTCCTCAGTTCCCGATATTACAGTCTGTCCGGGCAATTAATTTTCACCCCAACGTCCGTCTATGTCATCAACTACGAGACTTGATGGTCTCATTTGGAGTAAGTGCGGCACTCATTGCACCTTTTTATTTCCGACATATACTGACCTCTTTATCCACTACCAAAATAACATCACTCAGCGCCTTGGCTCGCTTAGATACAGTGCTCATGATTCTCCAAGACTTAAACCTGCACCATACCACCTTAGATCCTGTTTTTCTGGCCTTTTAACATGGCAATACCTGTTGCCACCATAGCTATCTATGTATATCTTGTGTTGCAAGTTCATCATTTTCTTTGAAAATCAGATCACATGCATCATCCATGACTGTTTTACAGCCAAAACCATATGAATCCGCATCATTTTCATAAAAAGCTCTGCCCCATATTTTGTGGGCTCCCTGTCCGGAATAAAAATACTATCTTCATAATTTATACTAAGCTCCTGCATTCTTTAAAAGATTAGTGCCTCACTCATTACTCGTCAATGATTTCTTTTGCACGCTTTTTGTTTATAAGTCACTATCTGACCTGCCATAACGGTTCCCGTTTACAATATCACCGTCCTGGCGGCTTTTCTTGAGTGCCCAGGTCAGTACTCAAGCTCCTCGAAAACTCTTTTCCTTCAACTGGCTGTGTTACTCTCCGGTCATAGCGTTTCTTAAACTTCTTGCCGGATGACCGTGACTTCTGCCGTTACGGCTGAATCTATATCCTTTGCAGCGATTACTCTGTCTTTGTAGTTTTCATGACAATAGAACTCATTTGCTCCAAATCTTGTGCCCTATCTGCACAGCCCTGCCAAGCATAAGTGCGGCAGCAAACCTCTTCCGTCTGCAATACCGCCTGCCGCAATAGCGGGGATATTTACCGCATTTACAACCTGTAGAACCAATGTCATTGTGGTAGCTTCTCCTATATGTCCGCCACTTCCGGTGCCCTCGCTACAGCGGCGTCAGCTCGCATCTTTCCATCAACTCCCTTGCCAGGTAGCAACGCGCAACTACGGGAATACCACCTTCCGGCTTCCTTCCCACATCTGCATATACTTCTGGGGTGAACCTGCGCCTGTAGCGCTCCTTCTGCCTTCTTCCACAACTGCCTTGGCAATTTCTTCCGCATGAGGTGACGCAAGCTACATTTTGCCTCCAGAGCATCTGTAAGCTTTCTTGCCTCTCTTATTTCATTTCTTACAACCTCTGCGGTGCATTTTGCTCGTAATAGATCAGAATCCGCCTGCCGCACTTACCGCTGCAGCCAAATGATGTAGCACCATGCCATACCGCCTTGAATTATCGGATATTCTATACCTAATAGTTTTATTTATTTTCTGTTTGCGTTACATTTCCTCTGCCTTTTTAGAAAACACCATGGGCGTATTTTATAAATTATCTGCGCCCCTTGTCATAAGGTAATTTACCATCCCTGCAGTTAAAAGCTTCTCCTAAATCCTCAGAAGGATGTTCCAACACCGAGATTATCCTCATCCATTACCATCTCAAAAAGGTCAAGTGAGTCTGCATTTAAATGTCCTTAAGCTTGCTCAATGTGGTTTCTGATGCATCGATCTTTGCTGCTCTGCAATAATTGATTTTCATTTCTCTGACATAATTTTCTCCATCCTTTTCAAATGTTTATTTGTTATATTTGTATTCGCACAGTAATTACAATCTTAATACACAAGTTCTCAGGTTAATCCTGCTCCAAATCCACAGAGCAAATCAAATCCTGCAATACTGTTACCTCATCAAGCAGTAAGGGATACTTCCTGCCGAAATGTTTCGGTATTCTCAGATTGTGGGTAACTTCTCAAAGAGTATATCAGCTTTTTGGATACGACCTCAAGTATTCTCAAATTTGCACGATGTAAAAGATGCATCTATATCTATATATACTCTTTTGTATAGCCTGTTTAGTATCAATGCCAGTACCGTTCTGACAGTGAATTTAAAGACCTCTTGTCGTCCATTCTTATATATCTGTCATCACCGTAAATTATCATGCGTGCCATCCGCTTACTTCCGTCGGCCCCTATATCGACTTAAAAATCACTGCTTCAATATCCGCTGCCGTACCGCTCCCTCCGTCACGAAAAGTACACAGGTGGTTCTGTCACTCAATCCATCTCTCTTGCAGTACATCACCGCCTACTACAAGCATACTCAATATCAGGTATTCATCATAGAATATGCACAGTGCTCAGTGCATAAATAAATCACGACATGCAGACTTACATCCGCCATGCAGTCCTTTTACCAAAGTGAGGCTGCAACTCATACGGTATTTTGGAGTCTCTTATCCAGGTGGAGGTACCCACTATGATAAGTCCCATCCCCACCTTCAATATTTGCAATTCTAATGCTTCTCTTTCCGGCTGCAAATGCCAGACTTACCAAATTTTCATTTTCACTATGATATGTCTTTTTGATTCCGGTTCTTTTGGCACAGTCCTCATCACTTGTATCTGCGATTTTACTCAAATCATCATTGTCAAAACCTAATAAGCAGCTTTGGGCTGTTCCGCAATTAGCTATCTTCATCCTTTATAAGTCCTTTCACCAGACTTTCATCAAAACAAAAATACTTTGAATACCGGCAAATAGTTTTGATGCTCAAAGTATTTTAGTTTTACTATAAGTTTGTCAGCGATTTGTTCATTTCAGTTCCGTGTGCTATGGGTGCATCTTTCTTTCTTACCCCCAAAGAGATAATATATAATACAAAATATCACATCAAATTTTACCATAACTTCTGAAGCTTTTCTCCTTCAATATTTTTAATACTCCAAAGCAGTTTCTCCTACTCTCTGTCCTATTTATAACATACGAGATGCTAAAGTCCCGTCCACCTCCCGCCTCTACATGCTCCGCTCTCGCTCTTTCTTTTTGTTTTTATTTGCATATATCCTTGGCCTTCTAGCACCCTTCATCCAAAGTATCTCCATACAGCTTATAGAGATCTTTCTTTTCGGCAAACATCCATCACTACTTCGCATATACCATATTGCTCCCCTTTCGCCGACAGTGCAGGAATATTTCTTCTTTGTGGCGCCAGCGCCAGAAGTCCGTTGGATGCGTGAGATCCCTACTCGAGAGTACGCTCATTCTCAAGCTATACTCTCCGACTTGTAGTTTTCATATACTTCGCGGAACCGTAAGGAAAAGAGATAAAGAGGGTGAGGTTCTCGTGTCCTCTCACCGCGCAAATCCACTGTAAAATCAGCTGCTAGCCAGGTAGAGATGTTTTTCTGTATCCGATGCAGAGTCTTTTGTGTGCTTGTGCCTTTTCATCACTTGAAATTCCCTGTTTAAATTTTATAGTCCGATGCTTGGATATCTGTACTGCATCCTCGTCAAAATCGTCGGTATACAAAACAGGGCAGATAATATTTCGGACAATCGGCATTACAGTTCTTTTGACGGTCTTGAGCGAGTTTCGATTCCACACTGTTCTCCCGCCATGTACTCACTGCGGTGATAACCGACTACCTGTATTTCTTCCACAAAAAGCCGTTCCTTATATTCAAGTGTGAGTTTCTTTTCTTCATTAGAGAATATCTCCTATTTTCACATATTCCTCCCTTTCCAGATACACAGGTTTTTATGTGCCTATTAGCATAGTTAAGCCGACTCTAACCCTACATGTTTTCATTTAGTATATTTACGCTCAAATAAAATACAGCTGTCGTTTTTCTTAAATGTGCGGAGATGTCCATAGTTTTTATTAAAAAGACATGAAAAACCTCATTTTCAAGTAGTATATTTGTTATATAATAAAATAAACATAGATAGAAAGAGAAATTTTTCTATGGCAGCATGTATGATTAGCCTTATAATTTCATATCGATCAGCTGATTTATTGTAGGACGTCTTTGTGAGCATGTGACGCCAGCTGACGACAGAGAAACACTCGGCATTCCTAAGCAGGACGAGTGTGAACTATGTGCCTATGCCTACGTGGAAAAATGCGCCCATCGACCTGCACCAATATCCTTGCGAACAGGGACCTGTTCTCAGGACCTGTCCAGGCGTTCTTTTCGGACCAGTTCTGGCGCTATACTTAGTACCTATAGGTAATGTAATCCGCCGGTGCGGTTCGCGACTATTTTGCGGAGTACGCCAGTTTGTACGAGAGACGGCGGTGCTCAGATGCACGAGATGGTTCCGCAAATATGCAAAGTCAAACGGTATTCTGGATTTATGACGTAGTTTGTAACTCTCTGCTGCACTTGTGAGTGCTGTGTTGATATACACGTGGTCATAGCCGCAACTCAAAGTCGGTTTCAGCGAATTGCTCCTACAGAGAGTTTCCACATGGGTCATCTGCGCTGTGTAGTTTTGCTTGTTATCTTATTGCAGCGGTATTTCCCGATTGATGAGATTGTCAGGACGATGTATATCCTATCTTTGATTGCGATTTTGGTTATTCTCTCTGCGCTTGGTGTATTCCGGTTCAATGGTTGTCTTCCATTTATCCATACGTCCGTGTTTGGGAAGCTGGGCAGACACAGTCAGTTTGACTATGCGGCATAGTTTTAAGGCAGGTCGTGTTCCGTTTTCTTTCGTTTACGCCAGCCTGCGGTGTCGACTTTCGAGTTCCACTCATCGCGAAAGACAGCTTTCGAGTGACTCCGTACGATTAAAGAGCGAAAAAGAAGGTCGAAACATGACTTTCTACAATATGATGGTTGTTGGGAAAAGTTTATTCGCTATGGTGTGCAAACTGCCGGTACAATGCAGCGCTTATCCAGTTCACAGCCGAGCACGGCGGTATCACAATGTCAGCGCTGATGAGCAAGGGTGTGTGGCGTTATATGAGTCCAAAAGGCGCAGCGTTGCTGTCTTCTCCTACCAGTGTTGCGCGTGTAGTATGCAGAATATGCTCTTGGACCCTATCAACGGGTGCCGTATGCTTGCTTATCGGGTATGTCGATATCGCATAACTTGCCGGGAAGATACAGCACTTCGTGCACATAGACTTACTATTGCGGATGCTTTCATATCAAGCGGGATAACAATGCAAAGAAGACTCGATCTTGCGTTCCTATATCTTTCGTCTAGTGAATGCACCAATCACTTGTTTGGGCAAGGAGTCAGTCTAAAGTTCAATATTCTTTGGGATACTTTTGCGTCTAACCAGACAATGGCACTCTTCCCGCACTTGCTGCCACTGCTCTTGTTTGATAATAAATAAGAGGAAATGGGCACGGATGACTCTCATGCGGGTCTCTACCCACACCTTTATTTATTGCACGCCACTGTATCTTGAATGCAAAGCTTGGCTTTAGTTTAAGCTGGACATTGCCCTATCAGACGGTTGCCGTAATTGCCCGCAGTACCGCAGTGCCTCCTCTGGAGAGGTAAAGAGGGTGGAATACACGCTCCTGCCGATCCTGGGCAACACGAAATTCCTTCCACTCCTCCAAGACGGTTGTAACCAACACAATACTGTCTTGGGTACTCATATATTTTATTAGACAGACGGAGAGCTGCCAAATTTTAGAATTTTGAAAACAGGAAAATATATCGGATAAAATCGTTTACGAAATAAAGTCATTCGGAAAGCTTTTATAAAGCAGGAGCCGAGGATGAAAGAAGAATCCCGAAGGAGTTCATATCTTTACTGGAAGAAATTTGGGAAGAAGCTGCTACGGCTATAATAGCAGGTGAAAATATCTTGCTTGACGGTCCTAAAGCTACACGAAAGAACAGTATTGGCACAAAACACTGCCATGGCACATTGCAGGAACCTCAGTGGGACATATCACTTTATATATATAAATACAGATGCTTCCATCGCTTATAGGCTCATGAAACAAAACTACGCTGAAAAGCAGTGAAAGTCAGAAAGCTTAGAAAAGGCCTATACTAAACTGTGCCTAAAGAGTTTTCAGTGCTGTGATAAAATAAATATGGCAAAGAATGAATCTCTTGCCGTACTTCATGCGGTACCAGACTTCAAGAAGAACCATTGATTTACACCGGGATGTGGCAGAATCAAATCTTCCTTGAAGCCACAGATTTATAGGCTGACGAACTGCAGCTGTACCGGCTACCAGAAGATGAATAGAGCCCTTGCTTCCAGGTTGTAGCTAGCCATATGCCTGTTATGTCAGCGGAAAACTTTAAAACACTTATAAGAGATAAAGTATCCTGCTCTAAAGGCACTTTAGTACATCATCAATGGTTGCCACTCTCTTTGATAGAAATGGAGATGTAGCGGTGGAAATCTCTGCAAAGTCTTGATCCTTGGAGGTCTTATCTCATGTATGGGAATGAGTGAAAGGGACTTGGGTTACAAAGGCTCTCGATGGAGGCCTTATCAATAAATGCTGATGAGATACGAACAGCTTGTTCTTGATATTGTAAGTGCAAGAGTGCACGAGGCCTTTCGAGGGCCACTCATTTTCAGTCATGACGGAGTTTGAGGCTGCAAACATGATCTGGAATGCCTGCAGGAAGTTAGATGTCTCGATAGGATTTCCCGTATGTGACAATGATGCAAAGGCGGATCTTTATTGGAACACAATACTTGGGCAGCAGCTAGTGCTCATTTTGACTGGAAAAGGCTAAAGGAATTTCTCTTCTCTCATGGAAACCATAGGACAGGGAACCTATGAGCATTGTTTTGGATTGCATGAAAATTCAACCTTGAAAAAGGAAAAGGATTCAAGACCAGTCTTCCTCCTAGGAAAAGTACTGCAAACAAAAAGCTATAGAATTTATGCCGAGTATTGCTGAAAGCAGAAGGATGGATACTGAAGGGCGTTATAGAACCTCTATGGGTGAGACAGCGGACTGCGGACTTGGTGGACAGAAAACTCTTAAGCGGTGGAAATCAGCGCGGATGTAGATACTGAAGGCTTTATAAAGGAGTCTCTCGAATACTCTTGCAAAGTATTTTACCTATCTTCCGGGTGTCAGTGCAGAGGTCAAAACATAGGTTCAATCCCCGTTCCAAGACTCTTCTTCGGCAAAAGCAGGCGTTCCAAATGAAAATCCGGGTGCCACAAAGCATACTCAGCTATGTCGAAAAGTCGAGAGGAGACGGCGCCTCCGCATTTGAAACAGACTCTGAAAAGTTCAACAGAATCACGGAAGAAGGACTTGAAAATATATCGCGCGCCTATTTCGGAAAGTCCATCTATGATGATAAGACTTCCAGAGAAAATACAAAGAGAGTGCTGCACCGCAATCGAAGGTACAGAATATTTTTACAAGAGGAAGTAGAAGACAAGGTAAGCGGTTTGCCGCAAAGATGCGAAAAGAAATGCAAAAGCAGTATACGAAAAACAAAGATTTTCTTTGACAATATAGTCGAAACAATAATGCATCATGCTGGACTCAGCTTAGAGCCATGCTACCGTCTATTCAAGACCGGTAAGTTAAATCCGGCTCTTAGTACTGGAAGGCTCTGTATCTTAACAATGATAAGATTTTTGAAAAAGCAGGTGGCGGAAGGCAGCGGCAATATAAGTGTCGATATTTTGCTGGATGCCTCAGCTACCGCAGATTCATCAAATAGGATACCGTATCCACACAGGCTATATATTTCGAGCCACTTGACAACTCATGTTCCCGTGAGTATAAGTTATTCATCTGTGAACAGCTACACTATATGAATCTTTTGCAGAATTACATGATAGACCTCAAAACAATGAGATATTCAGATTCTTTACCACGGTGCCAACAGAGACGGTCTTGACACTTGCTTTAATGGAGCAGATGACAATGCTTCTCAGAGGTTGTGATATGGCTTACAGATATCAAGCCGAATGATATGCTTGAGGTCTGAAGGCAACATCAAAAATTACAGCGGTGATATCGCTATCGGGATATGACCGAGCTTGTGCATAAAGCAAAGCAGAAAACATATATATTCTGTGCGCCTTTACCGTGATGACGCTGACCTGCCGAATGTGCAAAAATCTTCGGCCGAAGTTTTGTAAAGGTAAATCGCCCGACAGCTTTTGAACTGGTCGGAAATATGCTGCAGGCGGAAATTAGGAGAATGTAAAAGAGCGAGTTTACCAAAACGGTAAACTGCGCTGCTCTAATAATACTATTTTAACTGCTTTATTACCTCTTCGACTTTGCTATAAACCACCTTATAAGAGTCCAAGGGCAACCTAGATCTCATATCCTCTACACTGACAGCCGTTATTACAGGTCCCAAAACAACTGCATGTCCATAAAATTCTCCTCATTCCCCACAAAACTTTCACGAAGCTTTTATTTAATTTCATTGTACATCTTATCGATCAGTTGTCAATAGCTGTGCCTTTAGTATATTTCCTCCACTAATTCTCTTTAAAATCAGCTTGTTTTTATCACTTTAAATTCAAATTTCAATAAAAAGGCAAAGCGTAAGACTTGTTTCTGAAACTACAAGTGTAAGTTCTTCATTCTTATGTACTATCTCATCGGTACAGCCCATCCGAGAGCCTCTCTTTTTCAATGATATCGTAAACTATCACCCAGAGAATCAGTTTGTATCTACAACCATCACCGATCGAGCATTTTTCCCTGTGCCCTCTTTCAAAAATTCTATTCCCATTCTTTGAACCGTGAATTTGAGCTTCCCACGCAGTAATATGAATTGATTCCCATAAGTCTGAAGCAGGGCCGCATCTATTCCTTTTCATTACTCCATCGGGAGATGAAAATGCAAAAGGCATTTCATCAAAGCGGCTTACCGGCCTCACCTGCTACACCTGCAGGATTCCGCTTGACTTGTTATCAATACAGCTCACCAACATGCGATACCGGTGGTAAACTCTCAGGGAATTCTTTTAAGCTCTCACCCGCATGCTCCTGTCCCGAAACATTGCAATATCCCATCTTCATGGCGGAATCAGGCATCCGTTTATATCAAATATTGTTTCTAAGCAGTGCATTGGCTACATCAATAACGCATTTCTCGTACACAACCTTAGGGATTGTTACATCCTACTATGTTTACAATACCAGTATCTTACCTTCCTTTACAGCCTCATATAAAAGGCTTTCATAGAACCGTGTGCTTATACACACTCGTGAATTATCCGACTCGGCATCCACTCATAAGGTGGAATGTATACAGGTATACCCTGTCTGTCTTTTGAAACTTTTCATACCTCTACGTACTATTTTTCTGCAAGTTCTCTTGTCTCTCCTATATTTGAATGATGATGATCATATTCAAATCTCTCTGCACCGCAATCATTTTGCAGACTCACTGGTTGTAACTAACTGTAGTTCTGAAGCACTTTACCTTCCATGCTGACGGAATACATCACGAACATCAGCAATCCAAAGATCAAGTGCTCCCATACAAGTACAAGCTCAGCAGATACCGCATTTGAAAAGCGGAATAACTCCTGCCATAGCGATACATTGCTGAAAGTCCCGAACAGCAAATTCCGTAGAAATCTGATTCCTTTGCACCGCCTCTTTTGCAAGATTTATAAACTTCTCTTCTCGACCGACTCTTACAATCTCTTACAAGTGTAGGGAAGATGACCGTGTACCTATTTACATATCCCTTTTCCAAGCGCGATATTTACCTTTGATGATAACTCTGTCTCCAACTCCGAAAAGGCCGTCAGTTGCTATTGATGTACTTACAACACTGGTATAGGAATCAAAGTCACAGCAACTGCTAGCTGCATAATACTCTTCCAGTCAGTAGCAACACCTGTTTTATGATAGGCCTCAAATACTGCAAGATATGCGCTGATAGGTAGAATATCAGTTCCTTTCATACTTTTTCTTTCCTCAGAGACAAGTGCCTCTATAATTTTATAATCACCGGGTATAGTACGGCTCATATCCTCTAAAAGTATATCCGCAAGTTCTGAAGCAATTTTCTTTATGCTTCTTCTTTCCGTCTTTATTCCGGCTTTTGGTATCCTTTTATCTTTTTGCTGTCCCAGTATGAGATAAATCAAGCTTTCCTTCAGCTGCCCACTTTAAAGACAGAATAACTCTCTACCGTGCATACCGTGTTGAGCCGCACCTGCAGCAGCTGAACGAAGCAAGTTTCTTGCCACTATAAGGTCCGCATCCGCACCACAGACTCCTGGGACTCTTTGAAGTTATCTACGCTGGACCCATATTACAGATCTTACAGCAGATTCCGGCCATACCGAAACCACTGTGCTGCTGACTGTCAAATCTGTCAAATGTGGTATCAAATCCAAAGCTGATTCTGGCGATACAAAATCATCTCTCTTACTGCGGATCCGGAGTGTCAAAAACCTCATCCTCTGACGGAAAAGTTTTTCTGTACTCAGATACGGCATTCTATAATCTCTGATAAAAAGCCTTATCGTCTCGTCCTCTTCATGATCCGACTTTAATGTAATTGTCGGCACTCCATCGTTCGTCAATCCTATCAAATTTCTATAGCTGTGAATATAGTCAACTCCATGCTTATGTTCATACTTATGTTCGTGACTATGATTGTGTTCGTGATTATGATTATGTTCGTGACTGTCTTCTTTCTTTCCCATAGAGCATTCCTTCCTACTTTACAACAAGAAACTTATAACCTATTTACCTATTAATTTAGTATGTTTTGGGCTTTTTGATTATAAAATATTTTTCATTCCATGTCAAGCGGGGAATTTGTACTCTTTTAAAGTACAAAAATCGCCATAAACCCGTTTTCGGTTTATAGCGATTTAATTTATATGTCTATATTAATATACTTTAGCATTAATCTTCTTTAGCAAGCTCCGCTTTAATCTTCTCTGTAAGTGCAGGGAACTATCTTGTTCAAAATCACCTACTATACCATAGTCGGCAACGCTGAAGATAGGCGCATTCTCATCATATTGATAGCGATGATGATGTCGCTCTTCCATACCCTGCTCAAATGCTGTATAGCACCGAAATACCTATTGCAAAAATAAAGATGTGGACGAACTGTCTTACCTGTCTGTCCTACATCGAATATCCTTTGACATCCAACCTGCATCAACCACAGCTCTTGAACGGCTTACGGTGCCGTGAAGTGCATCTGCCCAAATCTTAAGTATCTTAAAGTTCTACAGAACCTACACCTCTACCTCGATACCAAAATCTTTGCAGCCATGATATCTTCCGTTGTCTTGGCATTCTTTACTATCTCAGAATCTCAACATGCTTGCTGTTCTCTTCAAAGCTTGCATCAAAGTCTATTACCTCCGCTCTTGCTCCTGCAGCTCTTTCCTTCTTTTTGCATAACACCCGGACGAACTGTTGCCATCTGGGGTCTGTTCTCAGGGCATGCAATAGTAGCTATGGTATTTCCGCCAAATGCAGGTCTTGTCATAAGAAGCTGATTATGCTTCTGCTCTCTTCCTGCAATAGCCACTAAAGGATAATCACCGATCTCAAGCTGTGTACAGTCTGCTGTAAGTCCTGTTCCTACTCTTGCCGAAACTCTGGGTCCCAGATCTCTACCGATTGCTGTAGCACCGATAATGAATATCTCAGGCTTAAACTCGTTTATAACCGCTGACAGTGCCTGTGTATAAGGCTCTGTACGGTACTCTTTAAGTTTAGGATCATCTACAACTATTATCTTATCAGCACCGTGCTCGGCGAGTTCTTCAACCAGTCCCTTTATATCAGATCCAAGTAATACTGCTGTAACCTCAGTATTGAGATCAGCAGCCAAATCCTTACCTTTTCCTATAAGTTCAAGGGAAATACCGCTCAATTTGCCGTCTACCTGCTGGGCAAATGTAAACACTCCCCTGTATTCTTCTGTATTTTGTCTCATAAACGACTCCTTTTTAGATGATATGTTTTTCTTTTAACTTGCCTATGATGTAGTCAACAGACTCTGATGCACCAAGGTTTACCTGCTCTCCGGCACCCTTTCTAACCTTATCGGATGCTTTTGCAATCTGTGTCGGTGAACCCTTAAGACCTATATTTGAGTCATCAACTCCTACAAGGTCCGCTCTTGAGAATACAGTTACTTCTTTGTCATAAGCATCAAAAATACCACCCGGAGTCATATATCTTGGCTCATTAAGCTCTGATAAAGCTGTAATAAGTACAGGCATTTTTGCTTTTAAAACATGATATCTGTCATCAAACTGACGCTCTACCACAACGCTGTCACCATCAATCTCTATCTTTTGTGCATAGCTGATAACAGGTAAATCCAGATGTTCTGAAATCTGCGGTCCTACCTGTGCAGTATCTCCGTCTATAGCCTGACGACCTGTGATAATAAGATCATACTCTAAGTTTTCTGAGTGCTCCGGCTATAGTCTGTGATGTAGCCCATGTATCGGCTCCTCCAAGTACTCTGTCTGTTATAAGCACAGCCTTGTCTGCGCCCATTGCCATAGCTTCTCTAAGCACTTCATCAGCCTTTGGAAGTCCCATAGTAACTACAGTAACTTCTGCACCATATTTATCTTTAAGTCTAAGAGCAGCCTCAAGACCCGCCTTGTCATCCGGGTTCATAATTGTAAGCATAGCTCCTCTGTTTAATGTGCCGTCAGGGTTAAAAACAACACCGCCCTTTGTATCCGGCACTTGTTTAATACAAACAACTATCTTCATGACATCCTCCATTCGTAATAGCACAATTATTTAAGCAATGCGCCGGAAATTACCATTCTTTGTACTTCACTTGTACCCTCATATACTTCTGTAATCTTCGCATCACGCATCATTCTTTCAATCTCATATTCTCTTGTATATCCATATCCACCGTGAAGCTGAACTGCCTTTGTAGTAACTTCCATTGCTACTTCTGCAGCAAATAACTTAGCCATAGCTGCTTCCTCTGAATATGTCTTCTGTGTTGCCTTAGCCATAGCAGCTCTATATACAAGCATCTGTGCCGCCTTTACTTTGGTTGCCATATTTGCAAGCTCAAACTGAGTATTTTGGAATGCTCCGATGGATCTTCCAAACTGCTTTCTCTCTTTTACATAGTTGATAGTTCTCTCAAGTGCTCCCTCAGCGATACCAAGTGCTTGTGCGGCAATACCGATACGACCACCGTCAAGAGTATGCATTGCAATACCGAATCCCTTACCTGCAGGGCCGAGCATATTTTCCTTTGGAACTCTGCAATCTGTAAATATAAGCTCATAAGTAGATGAACCTCTGATACCCATCTTCTTTTCCTTTGTTCCGAATCCAAATCCCGGTGTATCTTTCTCAACTATGAATGCAGAGAAGATCTTCTTTTGTCTGCCCTTTGCATCCACCTTTATTTCTGTACATGCAATTACAACATAGATATCCGCTTCTTTACCGTTTGTAATAAAAATCTTTGAACCGTTTAGTACATACTCATCACCGTCAAGTACAGCCTTTGTAACCGCACCCTGCGCATCTGTACCTGCATTAGGCTCTGTAAGTGCAAAAGCTCCAAGCTTCTCACCCTTTGCCAAAGGAATAAGATATTTTTCCTTCTGCTCAGGTGTTCCGTACATAGCAATAGGATCTGCACAAAGCGATGTATGTGCAGAAACAATAACACCTGTTGTCGCACAAACTTTTGACAACTCTTCTACACACATTACATATGCAAGAGGATCAGCGCCCTGACCTCCGAACTCTTTTGCTACAGGAATACCAAAGGAAACCGTATTTTGCCATCTTTGTTACAGTCTCTCTTGGAAATATTTCCGTTTCATCCACCTCTATTGCAAGAGGTTTTACTTCCTTTTCGGCAAACTCCCTAAAGAGGGATCTTGCCATCTCATGTTTCTTGTCTAAAGTAAAATCCATGAATCATACCTACTTGAATAAATCCAAGTGCAAACATAAATAGTGAAAGTCTTTGTTTGCGTTATCCTTTCTTAGTTTTCTTTCACCTATATAGTAAATACAAACCCGCCTTTTGTATCTATCTCGCATTAAAACCCTTTCTACATTTTTAACTGTAAAAAGGGGATAAATATTTACTTATAAGAGAATATTCCTTCTCCGGTCTTCTTACCAAGCTTTACCTGCAGCTACAAGCTCTTTTAACTTTGGAGCCGGTAAATACTTGTCATCCCCTGTCTCATTGTGAATAACTTCCATAATGGCAAGGCAAATATCAAGTCCGATAAGGTCTGCCAAATGAAGAGGTCCCATAGGATGTGCACATCCCAGAATCATAGCTGTGTCTACACCTTCAGCATCTGCTGTACCTGCAGCCCATACATTGATTGCTTCATTGATCATTGGAACAAGGATACGGTTTACTACAAATCCCGGTGCTTCTTTAACCTGTACAGGAGTCTTTCCGATATCTTCAGATATCTTCTTAATCTTTTCCACCAATTCTGCAGGTGTCTTCTCTCCACCGATTACCTCAACAAGTTTCATTCTGTCTGCAGGGTTAAAGAAATGCATACCTACTACAGGTCTGTCAAGTGCCTCACCGATTCTTGTGATAGAAAGTGATGAAGTATTTGAAGCGAAAATACAATCCTTAGGAACTATATTCTGAAGCTCTTTAAAAATCTGCTGCTTAACTTCCATCTTTTCAAGTGCTACTTCCACAATCAAATCACAGTCACTGCAGATATCCTAAGGCCTACTTTTTATTTTTGAAATAATTGCATCTCCGGCCTCTTTTGATATTTTTCTCTTTTCCTACAAGGAAATTGATGTTCTTTTGAATCTTTGCAAAACCTGCCTGTGCGTATTCTTCCTAATATCGCAAAGTCTTACTTCATATCCTTCTGTCATTGCAAAAAGCTCCGAGCACTCCACGAACCCATTGTACCTGCACCGATAATACCAACTTTCATATCCTTTCTGAATTAAAATATATTTTTTGACTTTTTATAATTTTTATATTAAACCGTATTTATGAATTAGTAAAATTCTTCTCTTTCTCTTTTCAAGGAAAGCGTTCATACCCTCTATCTGATCATGTGTTTCAAAACAACTTCCAAAGAGCTTTTCTTCTATCACGATTGCATCGTCCATCTTTGCATCAAGTCCGTCATTGATAGCTTTCTTGCATGCACGAACAGCAATAGGAGCGTTTTGTGCTATAGTAGCCGCCATCTTCTTTGCAACTCCAAGCAGCTCTTCCTGTGTATATACGGCATTTACAAGACCTATTCTTAAAGCTTCTTCAGCCTTTATTGTTTTAGCTGTATAAATCAACTGCTTTGCCATTCCTACGCCGACTATTCTGGCAAGTCTTTGTGTTCCGCCAAATCCCGGTGTGATTCCAAGTCCCACTTCAGGTTGACCGAACATTGCATTGTCCGAGCATATACGAATATCACAGCTCATAGCAATCTCACATCCTCCGCCAAGTGCAAATCCGTTTACGGCGGCTATAACAGGAACAGGGAAAGTCTCTATCTTTCTGAATACATCATTTCCCTTCTTACCGAAAGCCTCACCCTCTACCGGGCTTAATTTGCTCATTTCACCTATATCGGCACCTGCTACAAAAGACTTATCGCCTGAACCTGTCAAAATGACGGCTCTGATTGTATTAGTGTCAATACTGTCAAAGCAAGCATCAAGCTCAGCCAGTACTTCAGAGTTCAAAGCATTGAGCGCCTTCGGTCTGTCTATTGTAACAATACCTACAGCACCTTCTGTATCAAACCTTACAAAACCCATAAAACACCTCCTTGTCAATATTGCATGTCGGGAATCAAGCTTGACATGTAAATCCATATGATAAAAAATATAACATATATGTATCCGACAATCAATTAGTTTTTGACTAATTATTATATCCATTTTGCATAACAATATTCTAAAATAGAAATATTATCATGCCGAAAAACATATATTTTTCATTTATATTGAGTAAAATTATTTTTGCTGTTCTTTTTATTATCTGTAAAAGATTAAACACGACTCATCTTTAATATTTTTTTACATATCAGTATTTTTATTTATTATAACATATTGTTTAAATAAGATATATATAAAAACATATTATATAGCAATTTTGAATAACCAAGGGGTGGATAATTGATTTCACTTGTGATATGCTATAGGTGATACATATATCTGACAATACAAAAAAAGTTTACTCAATCGGTATTGTCCACTTTTATAGAATAAGTGAGGTGAAAAATATGAAAGAAGTAGTTATCGTCAGTGCTGCAAGAACAGCTATCGGTAGTTTCGGCGGTTCATTGGCAGGTGTAAGTGCAGTAGACCTCGGTATAACTGCAGCAAAGGGAGCTAGTGAACGTGCAGGCATTGACGCTTCTCTTATCGACGAAGCCGTTATAGGAAATGTTTTAGGCGCAGGACTTGGCCAGAATATCGCTCGTCAGGTAATACTCGGAGCGGGATTGCCAAATACAACACCCGCATTTTCAATAAATAAGGTTTGCGGTTCAGGTCTTAGAACTGTTGAACTTGCAGCACAGATTATAAAGGCCGGTGATGCGGATATCATTCTTGCCGGCGGTACGGAGAGCATGTCAAACGCTCCATATCTTGTTAAAGGCGCAAGATTCGGCGTTAAGATGGGTAATCAAACATTGATTGACGAGATGATTACAGACGGTCTTTGGGATGCTTACAACAACTATCACATGGGCGTGACAGCTGAAAATATTGCTGAACAAAAAGGAATAACAAGAGAAGATCAGGATGTATTCTCGGTTGAAAGCCAGAGAAGAGCACAGGTAGCTATAGAGACCGGAAGATTAAAAGATGAAATAGTTCCTGTACTTATTCCACAAAGAAAAGGCGATCCTAAGGTATTTGATACAGACGAATATCCTAAGTTCAATACTACAATCGAAAATCTTGCAAAGCTTAAACCGGCATTTAAAAAAGACGGTACTGTAACTGCAGGTAATGCTTCAGGTATCAATGACGGTGCCGCAATGTTCATTATCGCATCAAAGGAAAAGGCACTTGAGCTTAAGCTTCCTATCATGGCTACTATAAAGGGATATGCTTCAGGAGGTGTTGACCGAGCGTAATGGGACTCGGAGTAATTCCGGCATCACAAAAAGCAATGAAAAAAGCAGGTATCACAGCCGACGATCTTGAACTTATAGAGGCAAACGAAGCTTTTGCGGCACAGGCTCTTGCAGTATGCAACGAACTCGGATTTAAGAGAGAAATCACAAATGTAAACGGCGGTGCAATCGCACTTGGACATCCTATCGGAGCATCAGGTGCAAGAATACTCACCACTTTACTGTATGAGATGCAAAAAAGAGATGTTAAATGCGGCCTTGCTACACTGTGTATAGGTGGTGGAATGGGCACAGCAATTGTTGTAGAAAGGGAGACAAAATGAAAATAGTTTCAATCAAAGATGCTATTGCAGGTATCAATGACGGCGCTACAATCATGGTAGGCGGATTTTTAGCATGCGGTACACCCGAACCGATTATTGATGCATTAGTTGAAAAAGGTGTAAAGGACTTAACGCTTATTTGTAATGATACGGCAACTCCTACCACAGGTATCGGTAAACTGGTTGCCAACAATCAGGTAAAAAAAGTTATTGCAACACATATAGGTACAAATCCTATAACAGGACAAAAGATGAATGACGGTACTATGGAGGTTGAGCTTTCTCCTCAGGGTACACTTGCAGAGAGAATACGTTCCGGCGGCGCAGGACTTGGAGGTGTACTTACACCTACAGGTGTAGGTACCGAGGTTGCCGAAGGTAAGCAGGTTTTAAATATTGACGGTAAAGATTATCTTTTGGAAAAGCCTTTAAGAGCGGACTTTGCGCTTATAGGTGCAACAATAGCCGATGAGAAGGGAAACCTTTACTTTACTGCTACCAGCAAAAACTTCAATACAGTTATGGCAACCGCTGCCGATGTTGTTATTGCGGGCGCTGAACTTATAGTTCCTGTGGGCGATATTCAGCCTGAAAATGTTGCGATACCTGCAATATTTGTAGATTATCTTGTAGGAGGTGAGTCATAATGTCAAAAGAGAGAATTGCAAGACGTGTTGCAAGAGATTTAAACGATGGTGACGTGGTAAACTTAGGTATAGGACTTCCTACTATGGTGGCTGACTATGTACCTGAGGGTATAGAAATTACACTTCAGTCAGAGAACGGAATCCTCGGTATGGGTCCTTTGGCTTCAAGTGCAACAGCAAATAAACATTTAATTAATTCCGGCGGACAAAATGTTACCGTACTTCCCGGTGCCGCATACTTTGACAGTGCATTCTCATTTATGATTATTCGAGGCGGTCATGTTGATATGACTGTTTTAGGTGCATTGCAGGTAGATGCTCACGGAAATCTTGCAAGCCATATAGTTCCGGGCAAGATGGTTCCCGGTATGGGCGGTGCTATGGATCTTGTTACAGGTTCAAAGAAAGTTGTTGTCGCTATGACACATACCGCAAAAGACGGTGCTCCAAAGATTTTAAAGGACATTACACTCCCTGCTACAGCTATTCATGCAGTTGATGAAATTGTTACCGAATTGGCTGTAATAAAGGTTACCGATGAAGGTCTTGTGCTTACAGAAGTAGCTGAGGGCGTAAGTGTGGAAGATGTTATAGCAAAGACAGAGGCACCTCTTAAGGTTGCAGATGATTTAAAGACATTCTAATTTATTTTAGTATAATTTAAAGTTCCCATGACCGGGATGCCGTATTTAAAGGACTGTTCTCTTTTAAGATCGGCATTCCGGTCTTTATAATCTCATATCGGATGATTTCAGTATCAGAAAAATACTAATTATAAAGATATTTTTGTGTGATATATATAATATATTTATACATTTTTCGTTATTTTCAGACTGGAAAAACGGATATCGGATTGATATAATAATGTTAATAATAAACAATTTGCTAAAAAGGAGGCAGATAAATGTTTAAGAAATTTACAAACACGTATGTAAATATAGTTCAAAAATTTTTGCTCTGATGCATTTATTTTTGTATTGTACTTACTATCCTTGTTTTTGTCGCTGCAATACCGGTAAGTAAAATGAACCCGTTTGAAATAGCCAATGCTTGGGGCGATAGTATGTGGTTATTGCTCGGATTCTCGATGCAGATGGCTTTGGTACTTGTTCTGGGTACAGCACTTGCTACCGCACCGCTGGTAAAGAAAGCTATAAATGCGGCTGCAGGAGTTCCTAAATCTCCTACATCGGCAATTATTTTTATTACAGTAGTTTCAATGATTGCCTGCTGGCTTAACTGGGGATTCGGACTTGTAGTCGGTGCCATACTTGCAAAGGAAATTGCAAAAAAAGTAAAAGGCGTTGACTACAGACTTCTTATCGCATCGGCTTATTCAGGTTTCGTAATATGGCATGCAGGATTTTCAGGTTCCATACCGCTTCAGCTTGCGTCATACAGTGAAGCTATAGGTACACAAACAGCAGGTGCTGTAACAGAATCAATACCTACTCACAGACAATATTCTCATCTTGGAATCTTATAATTGTTATAGCTATAATTATAGTTATAGCATTTGTAAATGCACAGATGCATCCTACACCGAGAATACCGTTACTGTAGACCCTAAGCTACTGGCAGAAACCGAAACTGCCAAGGTTACGGATAAAACAGTGACACCGGCTGAATGGCTTGAGAGATTCCCTCTGCTTTCAATACTTGTGGCACACTTGCCATATTTTATTTAATATACACATATAAAACAAAGGTATCCTTTGTCACTTAATGTAAATTTGATTTTCCTTACACTTGGAATTATATTCCACGGAACACCTATAAGCTATGTAAACGCTATTACAGATGCCTCAAAGAGTGCCGGAGGTATTATATTACAGTTCCCGTTCTATGCAGGGTATCATGGGCATTATGACTGCCACAGGTCCTACAGGTCAGTCACTTGCAGGCGCTATAAGTGATTTCTTTGTAAATATATCAAATCAGACTACATTCCCTTTGTTTACTTTCCTCTCAGCAGGTATTGTAAACTTCTTCGTACCTTCAGGCGGCGGTCAGTGGGCTGTACAGGCTCCTATCGTAATGCCTGCCGGAAATGCTCTCGGTGTTTCTCCTGCGGTATCAGCCATGGCTATTGCATGGGGTGATGCATGGACAAATATGCTTCAACCGTTCTGGGCTCTACCGGCTCTCGGTATAGCAGGTCTCGGTGCAAGAGATATTATGGGATATTGCGCTATAGTTCTTATTGTAACAGGGAATAATCATCGGATGCGGATTCCTATTCCTCGTCCCTGTTCCTGAGATAAACATAGAGGGATGAAAAAACTCGATTGAGTTTTTCGCATCTCCCTTTTTGTATTTAATGTATAAATGACTGAAATCATACGCAAAAAAGCGCAGTTCCCTACCCCATAGAAGTTCTTTTTGAATTTATGCGGCAGTTCTGTTTCTCATCTTTTTTTCTGATATTTATATAAATTATGCCCTATCGCCACGAGTAAAACTTCCAGTTTGACTGAATAAATACCTCTTCGGACAATTTTTCTTGTACCAACGGTCGTTTTTCATAATTCCAAAAGTACTGTTTTTAGCATGTTGACAGGATTATGTCTGAATCGTCCGTGTGTACTCCGGAATACCGTCAGATACTTGTTTAAATCGATTCCTCCTATCAATCTGTCAAATGTTAAAACAGGATCCAGCAGATCCAAAACAATCTGAAAGAAACAGTGGCAAATATCCTTGTTTTGAATTACAATAATTATTATGTAAAGTTTTCATTGCAAGTTAATTTTACCACAAAAATAGGACCTTTCGCATGAACGAATGGTCCTATTTCTTTTAGGGACTTGTTTCACAGCCCCTATTCAATGTTCTCTGCGGGAATCGAACCCACAATTACAGCTTAGGCGTAGACCCGATACGACATCGGGAAGTGACATCAAATGCTTGGAAATACAAGGTTTTCAGCATTTCAAATCCCATCTGATACTATGCTGTGATAGCTAATTCAGAGGATTTTACACCGTCCGATTGGCTCAAAATTAGCAAGGCTTTCGATTTTCGGTGGACGTTGTAAGTGCAAGTAAATGTCACTATGTAATCTCGCGATGCGAAATGATAGAAATCCTATTCATTCCCTGTATGGGGTGCTGGTGTCCTTAGACACAGATTTCAGTCTGTTTAATATATCATTTCAAAATGGTTTTTCAACCAGTATTATTAAGAATTTCAAAGTTTTTAGGCTCAATGATTCTATGTAATTTAGACCCGCCGAAGCAGGTCTTTTTATTTCAGCATGATCTCTCTATCCTCAGCACCGAGCATATAAGCACCCTTGGCAAAAGCATCCCTTGCCAGAAGCTCTGCTACATGAACCCCTATCGAACAGCATCCAGATTTCCTCCTCTTTTGAGTCAGTTCGTGGCTATGGTCAAACAAATGCTCAAGTTCCAATCCTTCAAGCAATGCCGACTTTGCTGCTTCGTATTCTCAGCTCTGCCAACATATTCGTCGTTCCGTTCCTTGAAAACTCCTCGATATTGTCAGCTCTAAGATGCTCGTAATACTCAGTCCATAAAGATTCTATCCATACTCGTTGACCTCCAAAAACAAATAAGGGCAGATCCTTCTACAGCTATTGCAGCTATGTAAAAGGATCTGCCCTCGCAGTTATTATAATGTTTTTGCCAGCGACTTCAAGAGTGCTACCATTTCCGGATTTTGCAGAAGCTTCAGAAGAAGTTCTTTATTATCATCGGAGCTTTCCGTTGCGAAAGGTTGAACCGGCTCCGGTGTTGTCTGTCTGCCTGAGTAGAACGCAGCTTCCAATCTTTCAGCGTTCAGTCTGCGGTCATCGTCGATGATATGGGAGTAAACATCCGCTACCATCTTGACCTGTACGTGACCAGAATCACCTTGAACGGATTTCATATCGCCGCCGTTCAGCTTCAGTTTGTAAGTGATACTGGAATGTCGGAGACTATGAAAAACCACTTTCGGCAGTCCGTTCTCCTCAATCAGCTTATTGAAAGCATCGGTTGATAACCTGTCCCTCAATCGGCTTGCCGTTGGAAGAACAGAAAATCAGATTGAAGTCTACAAACTCGTCACCGAAAAGGTCTTTCAGTTCTTCGATGTCGGCCTTTCGCTGTACCAACATTTCCGCTACGGTTTTCAGTAAGAATACCTTGCGGACACTTGTTTTGGTCTTAGGAGTTTTGAGAACCAATGCCGTATGCGTACTGGCGAAGGTCGGCGGGAACTTAAACATGATGTCCTTACCGTCCAGATCTGCCATCGCTTCACGATTTACTCTCTGCAACTCCTTTTCAACGAAGATGCTTGCCTGACCAAGTTCAATACTGGTGGGGGAAACGTCAATACAGTCCCAGGTAAGCCCCAGAAGCTCGCTCATTCGTAGGGAACAGGAGAAAGCAAGATTAGATTGATAGCCAAATGAAGAATATCATCGTCACAGGCTTCCAGAGCCTTCTGGAGCACTTCTGCTGTCCAGATGTCCCTGGTCTTGTGTTCTTCCTTCGGCAGCGTAGCGTGCTCCACAGGGTTTCTGGTCATCAATTCCCACTTGACCGCCTGATTGAAAGCATTTCGCAATGTCTTGTGAACTTCTCGGATAGTATGCGGAGTCAGATATTCTGTACGGGCTTTTACATACTTAGAAGAAACCGCTTTGACAGAAAGCAAATCTCTGTAATACTTGTCCATGATTCTCGGTGTGACATCCTCCAGCTTCATATCACCGATGAGGGGACGAATATAGTTTGCAATCAAGCTCTTTCTGCTTTCATAGGTAGACATCGCCCAGGTGTTCACACCATAGATTGACATATACTCATCCAAAAGATCGTTGACGGTTTTAGCAGAAGGGGGAATAAAGGTTCCGGACTCCTGCTCATATTCAACCTGCAACTTTCTTTTCTTTGCTTCGGCATTCGTTTCAAAGGTTTCCCACTTCTGACGCTTGTTGCCGTTCTCATCGGTGTATGTATAAACCACAGAATACTTCTTTTTCTCTTAACGATAGATACCATGTAATCAGCTCCTTTCCTGTCTATCTTCCGCTAACTGGTAGCGGGTCTGATTCTGATACCATTTTTCAAAGCTATCTTTGGTAGCTCGGTTATACCTGCCCACCGAATCAGCTCGAAACTTCCCTTGGTGGCAATGCTGTAGATATTCTGGCAGATTGGTGTCAAGCATTCTTGCAATCTCTGGCAGACCGTAGGTGGATGCCATAATATCTGCATCCAGTTCCTGATCCTCTACCGTGCGGTAATCGGTTTGAGAAGCATACCATCCTTCAAAGCTCTCCTTGGTCACTCTGCGCTTGCCCAGGACATCAACCACATCAAAATGCCCTTTGGCAACCAGTTCGTAGGCAGTCGCTTCTTTCAGCACAAGGCGCTGTCCAAGCTCCTCCATTGAATATGTAGTTTTCTTCAGCTCCTCACCGGGAGGGGTTCCATCGACCTTCTGGTATTTGAACTGATTGGCATACCATTCTTCAAAGCTGTCGATCATCACCCTCATGGTGTTGCCAACAAGAATGGTTTTGAAGTAATTCTTCTTAATGAGCTAGTATGACTCTGTTTTTCCAAGACCAAGCATCCTGCCTATTTCCTGAACAGACATTCTTGTGCGTTTTCTCATTTCCGCCATCGTACAACCTCCTATGTATGTAGCCATGTGTTTCTTGTCATGGCTAAATTTTATCGAACTCTCAATATGGTAGACCAGCACACCTCTCGATATATGGATAAAATCAGCTTTGCTCTTTCATACAGAACCTTCTCGTCAATGTTCTGCATCCGGCAAAGCACTCGAATATTGCTTAATACCTGTGTATTATATCTGCTCATTCAGAATCTTCTTTCAGCCTAATCCATAAAAATAAGAATTCCTTTCTAACTCCTGTCACTTGGCTAAAGGAAACAAATACCATGGGACAAGAATGACTATAACTTCCGATATTTGATTAAAGGTTACGAATAAATATTTTTTGAAAGGAAGGACAGTACCATGACATTTGGAGAAAAAATTAAAGAAGCTAGTTTGGCTATGAACCTATCTCAAACGGAGCTTGCCCAGATGACCGGCATTTCCGAAAGATCCCTTTACACCTATGAGCAGCTCCGAACACTCCCCAGAAAAAGCAACATCAGAAAACTTGCTGAAGCGCTGCATATCTCTGTGTCCTATCTTTTGGACGAATCTGAAACGGATAGTCAGAGCCCTATAGATCAGGATATGTTTATTTTAAAGGCAAAGGAAAACTTCGGTTCAAAGGGAGCAAAAAGAAGCTCGTGAAGTGTTTGGTCGTAAATTCTCTGTTTACCGGTGGAGAATTGGACGAGGACGCAAAAGATGTATTCTTCCAGGCGATTATGTCAGTTTATATGGATTCTAAGAAAAACAGCACGGGAAAAGTACACTCGAAGAAATACAGAAAGCATAAAGATAAAGAGTAAAATCCTCAAGCACAGAATATGTTTTCTGTAGTGCGATTCGGAGGTGAAGCAAATGAAAACGGCAGAACATATCATTGAAACTGTCGATAAGCTTGTGCGAAAATATCACACTAGAGACCCTTACGAGCTATGTCAGCTGTTAGGTATCAAAATCCACTATTACGATTTACAGAAGAAATTGAAGGGCTTCTTCATTACCAGTCCAGACAGAAGAATATCGTGATAGATCACAATGTGAACGGCATCCTAGAACGTATCTTAGTCGCACATCAATTAGGACACGCTGTCCTGCATACGAAAATCGCCATGATGCACGGCTTTCAAGAAATGGAAGTGTTTGATGATAGATCAATCGAAGAAAATGAAGAACTTCTTTGCAGCGGAGCCTCTGTTAGAAGATGAGGAAGTTCTGGAATGTATTTCGGAACACGTATTTTTTGAAACGGCTAAAATGCTTTATGTACCGGCAGCATTATTAGACTACAAATTCAGCCTGCTCCACGAAAAAGGGGAGCTGGTAAATTCAATGTATATTCGTAAAGCAGATTTCCTGAAGGAAGACCTTCATGCTTACAATAACGACATTGGTTATGGCGATATATGAATATTTTTATATCTTTACAGAAAAAGTCCACCAGTATGATGTGCAGTGCATCATGACTGGTGGACTTTTAGTTGTCATCGGGAAGTCAAAAGAGCCCACGAGACGACATTTTTGTAGCGTCCGTGTACTCTCATTGCGTTTAGTCAAATAGTTTCATCATCCGAAAATACGATTTTTACATCTATTTACGGTGTCCTTACTCAAGGAACTCTGACTTTCTACCATAACTTGTAATATAAACACCTTTCTGCGCACGGGTCATCGCTACATACAACAGACATTTTTCGGAAGTAATTGACTCTGCTTCGGAGACCGCATCTGTCTTATTGATTGCAGAGGAAAGAGGTATAATTCTATTATTCACAGCTGCAATAAATACATACTTAAATTCCAGTCCTTTCACTCGGTGCATAGTGGCAACTCGCAGTCCGTCAAAAACTACGATCATCAACTTTGTTTCCTTAATTGCATAAGAGCGAATCCCGGCTCTTGTAAAAAGTGCAATATAATCGTCAACCAATTTCTTGGTACGTGCTACAACACATACATCAGTGAGAGAAACGCCATTATCTTTTAGCTTCTTCACTTCATGGAGAAGGTAATCGAGTTCGTCATTAGCATTCCCAAAATTCTCAACTATCGGTTTTTCTCCATGTGTAAGTGGATTGGGCACTTTATCTCCAAGATCAAAATCTTCGTCCAAGTCATCAAAAGAAATGCCGTTCAATAATGCAAAAGCGTATTTGCGAATTTCCTCAGTAGTCCGATAGTTGATTTTCAATATGCTACTACGACCACGAACATTTATGCTACATTTAGATAGCGTAGGATGATTGCAATATATTCTCTGATGAGAGTCACCAACTATGAAAATATCGTTTGGATGTTCTTCTCCTGCCAACGCTCTAATCAAGCGATATGCATTGTCGCTGAAATCTTGCCCTTCGTCAATAATAATACTTGTATAGCGTGGTTTTCTACCCGCAGATTGAAGTAGTTTGGCGCATTCATACATGGCGGTGTTTATATCACGTATCTGGTTTTCTTTCATCAAATTCTGATAGTTTTCAAAGACCTTCCAAACCAGCATCCTTTTTACGATCAAGTCTGGTGCCTCTACCATTTCTGCTTGACTTCACATACTTTTCGAGGGTGAGTGCTTCTTGTGCGATCACAATCCTGTTCCATTCTTCTTCATAGAATGAAGTTTCAAACGGCAGGTCAATATTTGCCAACAAAACAGCTCTTTCCCAAAGGGGACTTATCGCATCATCATATCCAATCTGAGCAGAGAAACCAGACTCACGAAGAAACTGATTTACCCAAGCATCCAAATGAATGACTTCTATTCTTCGGAGTTCCTCCAAAGTGCAGATCTTACGCAGATTCTCTCGGATATCCGCTGCAAGATTTGCAGTAAAGGTAGTCATCAGAATTCTCTGCTGCCCTTCGCATTTAGATGCCAAATATTTTGCTCTATGCATGGCAACCACGGTCTTACCAGTACCAGCACCGCCAAGCACTCTTGCAGAACCAGAATACTCTTTCTGGACAATTTTTCTCTGGGTCGGATGGAGGAATACACGCCATTTTTCCAAGGGCTCTGCCATAATTCGGCGCAATTCATCCTCTCCATCGACTACAACGAAGGATTTCAAAGTCGTAGGAACATCTAATGCAGCAGCCAAATCTTCGCTGGAAGCAGAGACGTTTTGTTCTTCAGAAGTAAGCTCCAAAACTTCTTCCATCGGGAACCCTTCTACCAACCAAGAAAGATACTCATAAGCATCATGCGGCATAGAGGATTCCGCTTTGTAAAAATCCTCCTTGCTAATAAAACTTCTAACAAGATTAAGCTGAGCCTCAGGGACACCAAGTTTCAGCAATTCGTCATCTTTTGCAAGTGCAAATAGAGCAACTTTTTCAGGTGCAGATGACTGTTCTACTATAGTCTGAACATCAAATACCTGAATAGCACCTGTTTGTGGGTTGACTTCGCATCGTTTACGGGCAGCCCATTGATATGCTTCATCGTGGTGATCTACCCACAAGAGCAAATATACTCCAGCTTCTTGCTGACGAACAACAATACCACGATAAGTATCATCAATACGCACAGAAAAAATCTTCTTATCTACTCCGGAATTAAGTTTTTCATAGTTAATGCCAGAGGACAAGGGATTGTTTCGGAACTTATTTACGAACTCCGTTACCTTACTTTGAACTTGTCTCGGAAGCCGAGCAAATGCTGTTAAGAAATCCGACGAAATCGCCACTTTAACATGATCCACCATTAGTTATCACCTCCAAAATAGCTTGCGGTATCAATATCCGCAGTATCAAGCAAATTCAGAATCTTCCATCCCAATTTTTCGAGCTTCTCCTTATCTTCAGCTTGTTCAGCAGTCATGAAACCAATTTGTCTATCAGGCCACGCAATTTCTACAGTAGCAACCACTTCTCCATCATCACCTTCGACCTCGTAGCCAATGTTATCTTCATCCGGAGCTGGCACGCCAGCATCTTTAGCCCGTTCGACAAATTCCTTTGCGTCATCATCGAATAAAAGCTCTTTGATTTCATTCCAAGCATCATTAACTGCGGCCACGGGTGCAACGGTGTCAAAATCATTTACTGCAATAGGCAGTGTGAGGTAATCCAAGTGGCTCATACCTATAGACGATACCGCTATAAATTCATCCGAGAATTGCATTAAGTTGTAGAATCTCCAAAGCCCGTTCCACTCCTGCTCATATTTGTCTGTTCTACAGTCCTTTTCATCATTGAGAACAGCACAAACCGCAACAGCGCCTTCCTCTTTGAGTTTAGATGCAAGAATAGCAGAATGAATTGCCAGATGCGCATTAGAACTTCTCGGAATCCAGCTGCCGAATATGGTTCCGGGGAACACGAAATCCGTTTTTAGTAAAAGTGTGTCTGGTCATTTACAGCTTTTACAATCATCTCCCAGTTATTGAAAGCAAGACTGTTCTTCATCAGAGCGGGTTCTAACAAAGACAGAGAATATGCGTATGCTTGTCCATTAAAGACGCTTTCTGCATCAGGTAGTTTAAGATATTCCAGCAACAAGTCAAAGGAAGACAACTTGGCCGGTTCAATGGCATCTGCTTTTTGCTTCTTAATCATATTCTGATACATCGTCTTGCCAGAAGGCATTTTTTCTGCTTCAAGTGTTGTTGTATAGAAATCGCCCTGTGGGGGAAAAATACGCTTTGAACATCCTTGAAGCTCAGTGACCAAACACGGAAATTACCACTTCTGCGAATGACTTCTCGCTTAATTGTATCATCAGAAACGATGTCTTTGTGATATAGGAACCCATCTGTGAATACGGCCACAGGCTTATGATCTGGTGCGGAAACCGGCCAGAACACAAAATCCGGTTTGCAAGAAACTGAAACACCTGAAGTAGCATCCAGAAGAACCTGTGGCTCGATTTCCCAAGCAAAGTTCTCTATCTTTACATAATAACTATGTTTGCCATTACGAATTGTGTCACTTACATTGGTAGCACCAACCTTAGTGCGAATTGCCTCCATAAAACGCTGTTCTAGCTCACTATCAAACAACGGATTGACAGGAATATCATTGATCTTATCAATCTTCTGAACATTATCTTTGCCAGAAAGAATCGATTTCAAAACTCTGATAGCTGTAGTCCCTAGAAATATTACCTATCTGTTGACTTTGACGATAAGCATACAGGCAATGATAACATCCATCTTTCTGCGGATCCTCCTTGCAGGAGCAATTTTCCATTACATGAAGTGCTTTCTCAAAAATTTCGATCAGAGCGTTCTTTTCATGCATCAGCTGTTTCAAATAGCCAGTACCACCCGGAACAGAGTCGTAAATGACCAGATACTGCTTTCGATAATCTGCATCAGGAACAGGAACTTCACTGACAGTGGCTCTTAGATGATCAACATTACCGAAATATTCTTTCATACCCAACATAAATGCAGCTACAAACGATTCCATTTTCACGGAAGAAAAATCCATTGTAGTCGCTGGAACAAGAATACGGAGAATCTCTGTGCAGAACTCACGGTACAGGAACAAACATTCCTCATAAGCGTCAGCCTGCATTAAAGTCGGCATCTTTCTTGTTTTGCAGGCAAAGCTATGGTTGGCTTTCCCGTTGTCAGGTTGAATTTTGCCGCAATACTTACAGATTCTAAAACCCTTGCGTACTTCTTCCACGCCAGACACAGACAGCTTTTTCACCAGTCATATCACTCTCGCCAAAAGTTAATTTTCACGCAGAGTTGCTTTACGAACAAATTCGTATCCAAACGGGAAATCCTCGTTGTCCATGCGATATGCACTGGAAATATCATGATCTTCATCCACATCAACCAAGAGCTGTTTACAGTAGAAAATATTGCTTCGATCATCGCTCTCATCGTTAATTAAGCTCTTAGTATAGTCCATGTTAGAGTAGACCATTTGAACCTTCAACATCGTTCTAACCTGTCCGGCATCTGCCCAGGCAGGACTGCCACACTGTGGACAAGCAGCTGTATTCTTTCCGGTTTCTTCGATTTGAGCATGAGAACAATTCGGACAAAGTCTCCATCTTGCAGTCTGTGCCGTTGTCAAATCGACCTGATCTATGGTCAGCTTCCGTCCATCAACATAAAAGCTATTATTCGGCGCAAATTCACTAATCGCAGAGGATGCGCTACGGCTGTATTCATAGACCATCTTTTCGTATTTTTTCTTTGGAACCTGTGCTTCTTCATCCTCCTTACGATAGAGAACCGCTCGCAGGATAATACCCGCTTCAGGAAAAGCGTAATTCGGAATCAGCCCCTCGTCAGATAGGAAATTAAAGATATTCTTCTTACCAATTTCCTGAAGGACAGTAAGCAACGCTGCTTCTTCATGCTTCAGCTCTTTAATTTCATCATCATAAGAACTATCTTTAGGCTTGTTTTCCAGCTCTCGAATCATCGCTTTTAGGGAATCAACGCTTGTTCTCAACGCATCCTGTTGTTTTTTCAAATCCTCGAATGCATCCAAGATTTTAATATACATTGGACTATCGTTAGCGTCTTTCCCTCTGGCGAACATTTGCAGTTCTTCTCTTGCACTATCATCAAGGTACGCTGCAAACATTTGCATGAAAGAGTTCAGCTGCCGAGACAATGTACTTTTGTACATAATTCAAAAAGTTGAATGGGAACATATCATCGGGGCGGGCATCCAGTTTTTTCAGAACAATACCAACTTTATCAGGAATGGAACCATCTGGAATTCCTTTTTTAACCCAAGAATCCATGCAAAAAGCTACAAACTGTCTTTCCAAAACAGCAGAGGCCCGGAGGAAAATTTTTGGAGGCGTGACCTCGCCAGTAATCATTTCTAAAGGATCTGAATAGAAATATAAGTCGTGGGGTCTTGCATTCGCAACAGCTAATGTCAAGGCATTGCCATCCTTACGACCTGCACGTCCAGCTCGCTGCAAGAATTGACTTTGAGCTGGTGGCATACTACACAGAATAACAGTAGACAAATCGCCAATATCAATACCCATTTCCAGAGTGGGCGTACACGATAATACATTGGGATCCCAAAGCTCCTGAGTATCTTTGCCACGCTTGAAATCAATTTCAAGCTGCTCTCTATTGGGACGCTCTAACAAACCTGTGTGCTCCCTTGCATTGATACGAACCAAATCACCGGCACTGTAAAGCCGACCGTAATAATTGCTTTCTCCTGTTTCGTATTCTTCAAGAAATCCTCCACAGGTAGTCCTTTGGCATGGTGCAGCAATCCAAAGCTCTGCATTTTCTGCCGCAACAGCATATACAGAACCACATTTATCACAACGCATCTGCATCACATCATCTGTGATAAAGACCCGTTCCTTATTAAGCCCGTAAATCTTATAGTTGACCGAAGAAGGAACCAGAGATATTACATTCCTCTTTACCGCTTCGTCCAGAATGAATCTGCTAATTGCCCGAAAGTTGCTGTCATCTACCATCACTTCATTACAGCAGGAAGCGATCCAGTCTACATACTTATTAGCCGCAGGTGAATCAAACTCAAAGGAGGATCGACCATTGCCAATATGCTCAGCAATAAATCGAGGAGTGTTTCGACCAGATTGGAGGCCAGGCAGCCAACGGTTTCTGTCATTTGACAGCATATAACCATTACCATCGCCTATGGTATATTCGTCGAACACTTTATCCTCGAAAGCACCATTTGTGCGCATCAGATTCAAGTATCCAATAACCATACGCTTGAACGAATCTGGGTTTTCAGCAGTCAATACGCCAAGTTCATTGATCGTTCTTTCTTGTACTGCATCTGCTATCTGAAGACTATCTTCTTTAGCAAAAGAAATAACAGAGCAATTAGACTTTTCAAGTGTTCTCCCTATCTTACCGGCAAGACCAAATTCAAGCATAATTTCGTATTTGATGCGCTGTTCAATTTCATATATCAAAAATTTGTGCTTGCTTATCTTTTGCCCAAATTGCGCTTTTTCGACCATATCTTCATAGGCTTGTTTCCAAGTGAGATTCGGCGCAATGAAGAAGCTCACAAACTGCTCATCCGTCATGTGCTCGTGCCAATACTTTATAAAACCGTTTTGGAAATCCACAAGGTTTTGACCTGAACCTAGCTCAGTACAATACTTTTGAATTGCAGTTCTAAGACCAAAACGCCATGTTCTTGAGTTGAAAAAGCCCGCCCGGTGTGCGGCGTCCTGGACATTATCAGAGAATGCCAATGTCTTTTTATCATCATTAAACTTGGATGCAAATATTTGAGAAATGCTTGCACTAATTTCTGTTGCGCTACGAAGACCCATCAACGAAAGACCACGACGACTACCACAACAGGGGCAAACATACTGCTTATGGTTCTTAGTGCCAGCCGTCTTGATCGGATTAGGAATCACTACATCAACCATTTCTGCACCGCAGTTGACGCACTCATCTGTCCCATCTTCACCAAGTTTTACTTGCAGACAGTCGGGGCAAATTCTTGCGGGAACCATACCCGGAACACATTCCTCGTGAGAATGAGGGAACATCATCACAATTTTTTCATCTGCACGGAAATATAGATTGTAGAACGATTCAAGGTTTGTCATGGTGGCATTACTACGTTCATTGAGTACAGATACCCAACCTGTAATACCACAGTCACGGCAGTTTACAACTGGAAGATACTGCTTTGCCTGTTGTTTGTTCAAATCGTGAGCAATCTCATAAGTGATTTCATCCGGATCTACTTTCGCAACCAAGCGACGAAGCTCACGCATCCAGAGCTGAACCTGAACATTCAAAAAAGGACGCAACTTTCCTGCCTTGCTGGTTCTCGCATGGGAAACTAACGCAAAGAGGGAATTGATAACAACAGCTGCATCAGGCAGGGTTTTCAAATCCGGGTAATGGGTAGCCAAATCTTCTGCGATTTTAGAAACCTGATAATATGTACCGCCGGTCAGATTTATAACCGATTGCATAAAGCTGTGATGCATCAATTCATATCCAAGCTGGATTCTACCTTCATCTTCAAGAACATCATAAGAGAAATCCGGAAACCAGTCTTTTACTGCACTCTGCAAGTAAGCGGATGGCTCATCCTCCGCAGACAGCTTTTTCAATTCCATAGATTGCTCTGCTGTCGGCATCGCAAACTCCGTTACATCAGCACCTGCAAAAAACTCATGCGCACTCAGGCGATCTTCCGTGATAATTGCATCCTTGTCAAACGGTTCCCCAAAGATTTCTTCTGCGTAATTCAGAATGTTGCTGTTGTTTTCCTTAGAACCCATCGTTGCGGATGTACCGACACAACACAGGTATCCATCATAGATGCCCAAGCGTCGTTTCAAGCGACGAAGCAAACAAGCCAAATCTGTGCCTTGTGCACCATCGAATGTATGCAGTTCATCGACTGCGATATATTTCAGAGTTTCCGAATCGTTATCCTGCCACAAGAGAGCATCTTTCGGACGTACCAGCAGATAGTCCAGCATTTTATAGTTGGTCATCAGAATATCCGGTGCGTTGTTCAGCATGGTTTCATGGTCTGTAATAATGCCATGTTCACTCATAGTACGGGCGGGCGTATGCTCTTGTCCACCAACATACATCCCGACAGTCACATTTCCACGGAGTTCATCACTTCCATAGATCAGCTCCGCTATACGTTTCGCCTGATCCGTTGCCAAGGCATTCATGGGGTAAATAATAAGTGCTTTTATTCCTCGCTCGCCACGGTGCTGATAGCAATACTCCAGAATTGGATAGAGGAAGCACTCGGTTTTACCGGAACCAGTACCCGTTGCAACTAACGTGGATCTACCATCTTCTCCAGTCAGTCGCTCAAAGGCTTTTTGCTGATGCACATAAGGAAGATATGCAGGATGAATTGCTTCAAAGCAATTCGGCATTTCCTCCGCTACACGGAACGGAAGGCGCACAGCAACATAAGGCTCATGGTAAACAGAGCCTTTATTCGACAGCATTTTCTCTACGGAACCTTTGAACGGTTCGTTGGTCATCGGGAAGGTTGTTTCGATGTAGTCCCCGATGCCTTTCTGTAATTGTTTAGCAAGTATGGATGGTAACATACTGCAATCCTCCTTTGTTTCTTCTCTCAGTATCAAATCTGTTTAATGCGTGATATAAGCATCCTTTATAGCTTTGAAAGTTGAAGCTTTCATCAGATACAAATCACCACGACTTCGTGTCATTGCAACATACAGCTTATTTAGCGTCGATGGTTTTACTCGATCAGGATTAAACTTATCACTGTCCAGATTGTCCAGCCCATCTGTTAAAATTACACAAGCGGAATCAACTGTATCGCCCTTGGAATATGACCAGTTAAGTGCTGGAAATGAATATTTACCAGCTTCCTGGAACACCAGCTTGATAATTCGATCATCGTCCAGTACTGAAGTTGGATCATCGTCGATCCATTTTACTGTTCCACCATGATCTCCATTTGATGTAATGCTAATACGGAGTTTTTCGCTTACATAGTTACATATCTCCACTGAACACCGCCTTGATTTGTTCAAGGATGTTAAATCCACTTCGAAACCAGACTTTTTCAGTTCTGCAACGAAAGCATCATAGCTTACATCAGTGGATTTCTTCTTAAAGGGCTTGCCCGAATTATTCGTAGCTGAAACCGAATGTTGATGATAGTCACCTACAAGAACAACTTCATTAAGCTGCTTTGCCAGCGCCATAATCAACTCGTAATCATATTCACGAAAATCCTGGAACTCATCAATCAGCACACAGTCATAAAACATATTCAGACGTGCTGCTACTCTCTTGACAAGCGATTCTCGTTTTTTCTTCACCTGCAAAACCAGTTCTGACAGAGTTGCGCAATAGTATTGTCCCCTCATAGTGACATAGTGTGCAAGCCTATCTTTATTCTTATAAAGCGGATTGGCAACAGGCTTTCCTTGGGTATTCTTAATTGTTCTGGGTGGAGGATCTATTGTACAGATTCCACGACTAACAAATTTAGGACACCCGAAGTGTTCTGCTATGCTCGACTCATAAGGCAATACCAGTTGATGATAGACGAACGAATCAAATGTAGATACCGTTGTTACTTCCGGCACACAACCATGTGCACCGCATAGCTCTTTCTGGATATTATGGATGTTCTCGTGAGTAAAAGCTATAATCAAATTACGCTTTGTCGGGTCTATCTCATGGCAGATATGATAGGTTTTTCCCGCACCAGCTACTGCCAAGATTACTCTCTTAGCCATCCAATCGCATCCTTTACGTACTGCGGAACAGCAAATATTTTGCCAGAAGTAAGCATTTGATATGCCACATCAACTTTGTGGTTTAACATCTTACCTAACACAGCATCGTAATCCTTGTCATGGAACTTATACGCTGCTCCTGCCTGAACATCAATCATTCCATCCAAGGTATCTTTATTTTTCTTTGTAAATGCAGGCTTCCCAAGTCCATTCATCCACTGTCGCACCCATAAAAAATGTGCTGTAAATCGTTAGCTTGATTAAAGGAAGCCGCTTCTGCTATTCTAGCATTTTTTTCTCGTCATTATCTGTAACTACAGCAATTCTCTTATCCGTTGCTTTTGCAATTTCGAGATAACGCTTATAAGAATGCCATTGCAAGAAATCACAGAAATGCCATCTTCCTCGATGGTGTGGTCTGTGATTTGCTTTGTAGAACATGGGAAGAAGGAGAAACTCTGTCGCACCTTCAACCAGGATTACTTTTTTTGATAACAGCAACTGCAAGAAAGCGTTGTCATCTGCCCGAACGAAGAACTCAGCAACATCAGACTTAACACACTTAAGGCTTTTTAACTCCATCTTCGGTGATCCATAGAACATTATTCAAATTCAATCGACTGGCAATCATGTTGTTATGAGTTGCCACGATAATCTGCGAATTTTCTTGCTGATCTGAGATCTGCTGGAGCATTTTTCTCAAGGTCGAAAAAAACTAAGATGATTTTCCGGTTCTTCCATCAAGATAACATCCAATCCATTCACTCTATCCAATGCAATCTGTGTCTTAATAAGACTCTCTATGCCGCTACCACGATTTTCGAGAGCGATGGAGTCTTCATAAATAGACAGCACCGTTTCCAAAATAACCTTCTTGCTGTCTACACCAAACTTCTGATTTTCACTAAGTGCAGGCAAACCAAGGTTATCAAATGCTTCAATCAGCTTATCTCTAAACTCATTCTTGGCCTTTGCTTTCGTAGCATCATCATATCTACTCGTAAACAAAGTCCTGTTGAAGTAATTAAAGGACGGAGTCGAAGCGCTGCTTGTCGTATCAATAGCCAGGAAATTCAACGGTCGCTTAATCATCTGATACGGACGATTTGCAAATGTTGTCCAAGTCGGGTGTAGTATTCATACGGGATTTTCCCTTCCTGAATGGACTGTTCCATACCAGCGCCAAGTTCCTCGTCGTACTTACATTCAAATCGAATGCCATACTTTTCAACTTGCTGTTTTCGCTGGCCATACACTTCCCCATAAAAGTAGGAAGCGTTTTTTTGCTGCGGATCAAGCGCCAGCTCTACCTCGATGTAAATTCGAGGTAGAGCTTTAACGCTCGGTTCTGCCTTAAATGCGTCAACCCTCTGTGTATTGAACAGATCACGCAACACAGATTTGTCGGCGTTTCGATATTGTTGATTCAGCACGGTCTTGATTGCGTCCAGGATCGTGCTTTTACCAGCTTCATTCTCGCCAACAAGAATGTTCATGTGTTCGTTGAACTCCACATCCAGGGAGGTAAATTTCTTAAATCCCTCTATGTGTAGCCATTTTATGTAGTTCAAGTGATTTACCTCCCCGGTGTGTCGAAATCATCAATGTTTATCGAAAATGCGCCTTTAATTTGTCGATTGTCATGCTCTGAAGTTTAGAATCTGCCCGAAGCTGTGTTCTCACACGATGTTCTCTCAAATAATTCACAACCTCAACACGGCTCATACCAATCTCATTTAGGTAACAAATCAGGGCATTGACCTGATTTGTTACCTTGACTGTTGTTACAAGCTCCATTGCTTCTGCAATGCTGTCTACACTCATAGAATTTGTTCAGCAGACGCATAATCTCGGCTTCGGACACTTTTAATTCCAAAAATACGGTAATAGCACAGCAAACATCTTCCTCTTTCTGACGTGCTACAGCGAGTGCGATTTCTTCTTCGTAGTGATGATCCATCGCATCACGGAAACAATCACTGAGAAACGAAGAACCTTTTTGAAGTATTTCCGTTATATCCAAACTTACACCTCCCTATACTTCTCCTCAAAGAACTTCCAAGCAGTCTCATAGTCCTGTTCACGATCACAGCGGTCAAATGGGGCAACATACTCAATGGTGTGCTCCACCGGGCCGCCGGGCATGGTGTCATCCATAATCGTGCGATAGAACTTCTTACCGGCTGGGGCATCCTTCATGTTCAGCTCAAATTCCTTCCTATCGAAGCCAACCCCCACAAGGCTACGGTTGTTGGTAAATGTGATTCGGCCCTTGGCATCGTACCAAGTGTCCGCCTCATAGCTTTGCAAAACAGGGAACTGGATGCGGTAGATGGTTTTCAGCTGCTCCAATGTCATACCTAGAGCCATTGCTGTTAATACATCAATTTCCACCAGTGCCTGACGACGCTCATAGTCGGTGCGGAGGGGAGTGTCCCAAGTCCATTGTGGTGTTAATGAGCTAAAACGAGTGTTAGAAAGACGTGGGTCGGATTTAGACCAACTCTGTAATACATAGCTTGTTACATACTCTTTATTCCACAAATCTGCAAAGTATTTAGTAACACAGTTGAGAAGTAACGCACGGCAAATGGTATCTTTTTGGTGCTTCCAACTTTCTAAAACTGGAAAGCCTGATGCAGCCGAGAAATTTATGTTAGCTTTACCAGTTGATTTCAAATAAAAATCGAATGGTATAGAAAAAGAGTTTGCCGCAAAAGACGCCAGTCCTTGTTTCATGCACATGCCAAAATTACCGTTAATATGTTCGGACAACGGAGGAATTATTGCCACCATATAGGTGCGTTCTCCACCTTGATTTAGCATTTTTCGCATACAAAGACGATATTCTTCATCGTAGCGTATATTCCATTGCGTAACAGGAGTACTATTTCGATATTCCTCGTAAGAACATGCTATAGAATAGTTGCACCTTTGAAGATATCCGTCATCAATATAAGTTAAGTCAATTGGGTCAAAGTCGCTATTTAACTTGCAAATTCTCCGTGATGTCTTAAACAACGGATTAGCAACTCCGATGTGTGGGCCAGAATAAATCATTGATTTAACACTTTCAGGGAAATCTACATTACGTTCGATTGTTCCGTCGATTTGGTTGTTTGTTTCATGCCACATCTCTGCTGTATATATTTTTTCGGTTTCTGTGGCTATCGTCTTTGGCTGATTAGCAACTACCCTAAGAGCATCTACCAGCTGAACAACATGTAGTTGCGGCAATTTAGCCTGTTTCCAATTATCGTTTCCATCAAACAGCTTAGCAAATACCGCTAATTCTTTTTTTGTAACACGAATGATTCGGTCGGGGTGTCCCTTTACATTCCAATCACCGTTTTCATCCTTAATACCTGGTATCGGAGCAGCAGCTTCTCCTTCGTAGCACTCTACGATGCTTCTAGCATCGTAGAGGTTGCTGATGATGTCGAAAGACACCATCAGTGGACCACCATACACATTCAAACTGAATTGTGTATGGTGGTCCACTTCGAGAAACAGCTTCCTCTCATTTGCAAACTGAAAATGATAACGCAAACGAGTATACAGCTTTTCCCGAAGTGCACCACCCTTCGGGTCGTCATAGACGCCCTCAGGGTGTATAAAGGCGGCAACTCCGCTTTTGCTGCCAAACATCCACGACTGAGGCAGAAAACACTTGAACAAATTCGTTTGTTGCCCCTTCAAATCCGCATAGTTTTGTACTGCATTTAAGAAGGCTTGTTCACCAGACAGCATTTCATATTCTGAAAAATACATTTTGCGTGTTACTGCATTTTCCAGTGCCTCTACTCGTTTATGCGTTGTCTGTGTAGCGGTCAGTTTCTTTACTGTAAACATTGGATGCGTATCAGAAAGTACACTCTGCTCATTCCACTCAATTTTGATCCAAGGCGGATTACCAATAATCAGATCAAATCCACCCCGCACTGCAAACAAATCTGCAAATTCCAGCTCCCAGTGCATGAACTTGTTCTGCTCTGCAGTTCTTGCAGCCAAATCCAGTCTCGGATTTTGTTTTCTCAACGCAGGAATATCAACCTCACCAATATCTGAATATAAATCAAGAATTTCGGCCTCAATTTTCTGCATTTCTGTCGGGAACATAGAAATCTGTCCGTGAATATTCTTCTTGTCATTCACAACACCAGTCACAAGAACAGATTTGGTAGTTCCTTCAAGAATCAGGGACATATCAAACAGGAATTCGCTTCTGGTAGGAAGCAAATCCGCCTTGTCAATCGGCCAGAACCACAGTGCACACCAATAGTCCATTGCAAACTTCAGTCGTGCATAGGGGCCAGCATTTTTCATGTGTTCGCTCTTATAAAGTTCGCTGAAGATCTTGTCCTTCTGGCGAATCGTAGTATGCGAATCTTCTGCATCATCGGTATAACCAAAGATTGTCGGGAGTCCCGAGTTTTTACATCCACTTCCTTGCATAGCTGAATTTGCGCTTCCCACAGCTTATCAATTACCGCAGAAAGGCGCAGCAAAGTAACAACCTCATCATCCGTGACAGGACTTGTGAATTTTTTGTTCCACTTTGCCATCTCCTTGATTTTATCCGGTTCAAGAGACTTAATGACCTTATCGGAATAGCTGCACATTCCCGGATCGCCAAGCAGAAAATGATAAACCTGCTTTTTCGGCATACGCTTTGTTCCCTAAAAAGTACCCGTTCCGGCTCCATCTCGTACCAGCGCAATCCCTTAGAGGTAGATTGTGTGTTTTCAATACGATACACCTGCCGTCTTGCACCGATTAAGAGTTTTCCGTTCACCAACTGGGTGCCAAACCAAGGCACAAAGCCGCCCTCATAAATGGTGTTCAGCCACAGGGAGACTTCTGCCAGCTCAACAGCCACAGGGTTCAGGTCGATGCCATAAACATTGCGGTCGGCAATGAACATCTTGACCTTTTGCAACTCATTAAATCTCTTTTCATAGCTGATGATCTCGCCGGTTTCTTTCTCCTTGCGGGAGATATAGGCCTCTGCCAGCTGATTGATTGCCTCGTTCAAGAACGCTGCACTGCCCATAGCAGGCTCACAGATGGTCAGCTTGAGAATTTCGTCCGCAGTTTTTCCTTCAAGAAGCTCCTTCGGGGCATACCTAACCAGACACTTGGTCAAAACCTCTGGTGTGTAATAGGATGCGGATTTTTCACGCTCCCTACCTGCCAGACGATAAATGAAAGTGCCTTTTTCATACATACGGAGTTTGTCTTTTTTCTCACCAGATTCATAGCGGACACGCTCGTTTTCTGCATACTGGTCAAGCTCAGATTCCGGTACAAAGTAACCAACCTCCAGCTCGTTGAAGCTGTCACTGGCTCTCTTTACTTCATAGAGGTCATGTTCGGCAATAAAGCCTCGATAGGAAAGAAGTGCCTCGTAAACTGCGCCCATCTGGTTGATACCCAAATTTGCATAGGAAATACGGCCACGGCGACCATTTTTTCTGCCCGTAGCCCTTGTCAAGCTCATAAGGTCAATGATACGCAGCATACAGCTGTTTCTCAGCTTGGCCGCAGTGATCATCTTGGTATATTCCGGATCGAAGATATGTGCCTTCAGCGGAGCAATCAGGAACATATCGTGCAGGCTATCGGAACATGTCGCTTTTTTCAGCTCATCTTCCGTTTTCGGATAGCCGTCATAAATCAGCTCATAGAGCTTTGCCAAAGTTTCATGCAGGTAATAGCCATCACCAACTTCATTTACATCATCACGGATGTTATCCGCAATATCTCGCAAACTTTCCAGAGAATATCCGGAGTAATAGCTCTGTGCTTTGATCGGTGCATATCCAAGTTCCGGTCTGGACTCAATAAAGAGCACAAACAGCATACGATACATATAGCGCAGACACTCTAAAGTCAACTGTCCGGCATCTACAGGGTCTGCATTAAGTTCACGACCAAGGCGTGTCTTCATATCGTAAAGGACTTCATTGCCCAGCAATTCAATGCTCTCACGGAGGGCATACTTTAAGTCTTGCGATACGCCGGAAGCATTCTTCTGGCTCTGTTCATCCAACTCATCCAACAAAACTTTTCCGTCATCGGGACAAAGAGAATCCTTATGAAGCAATACAGACATGGTCTGCAAAGTCGTATTTTCCAATCGAGAGAAAATTTCCTCAAGCTCAAACTGAAGGTAACGCTTTTCATTCCACTTGTTGCGGTCGATAAGCGCAATCTGATTCATTCCAATCAGCATAACAAAACGAGGAGGTTCAGCAGCACCAAAGAGGATTTTTGTAACCAAGTCCTCGTTTGCCATCTCGCCCAAAAACGCCCTTGTAGAGTGTACCGGCAGCATCGTCATCTACATCGTCGGCATGAAACACAAAGCTCTCCATAATGCCAACATCCGATTCCTTTGATGCTGACAACAATACCCACAGTAATGGTGCGCCATTGCTCTTTGTCATTTCAAGATAAACCGGAACCGACAGAGAATCGTCCACCGTCACAACTTCCGGTTTTGCTTCTGGATAGCCCAATGATTTCAGATAGCTACCTGCAAGCATCTTGATATTGGCAAGAACTTGTAAGTTTACAGAAGAACGGACAAATTTATCATGCGCCGTATAATACTGTCGTGCATTCTGACGCAGAAGCAACCAGGGCGTTTTGACTTCTTCGGACTCCCTTGCAGCTGCATTCCAACCGCTGATAGTAGCGCTCGTATTTTCTTCAAACACAGTGGAAAAATAATGGTTGGTATAGTATTCGTTTTTATTGGTGATACCAGTTAAATCTATGCTCATTGCGATACTCCCCATCAGCACAGACACAACTCTAATGTATGGGTTGTTCTGTATTGTCAACGTTTCTTTCACCCAACTCATAAACTGATCAAAGAGTTCATCTACCCGGCGCTCCTGTTCCTGGAGCTTCCGTTCATGCTCGAACAAGGTCAGCTGGTAGTATTCTTTATGCTTTTCTTGAAGCTCAATCAGCTTATCAACTTCTTCATCCAGCAATGGACTCATTTCCGTCTGGTACCTTTTTGTAATGTTCATCCAAATGCATTTTTGCGTGGAAAAACTACATCACGCAGCAAGGAACTTGCGGCAGAAATTTCATTCTCACCTATGCAATTCGTATTCGGAATTTTGGGATTACGCAATCCTGTTTTCTGCACCACTTCATTCATAGATAGCACCTTAACGAATTTGCCATCTTGGTACAACAGACCAAACCATTCATCAACCAAAGGAGTTGACTTTAGATTAGGCATACTGCCGGTTACAACATAAATGTTTTCACCAACTTTTAACACTCCGGGAAGCCCAAGGACTGGTGCTTCGTCTCGCTTAAACAGCAGACTTGCTTTTGTCATTAACCCAACTCAGAACAGTGTGAAGTTTCCACAAATACTGAGTAGTTGGCTAAAGCAGACTCGTCCATATTTTTTTCTGCATACTATTTCGCATCTGCTCCATGCAAAAGGCTTTATCATCAGAGACTCGAAGCGTTTCTCCCTGCGGAAGTGCTTCTTCCGGAACAAGTGCCTTCAAGCGTCGCTCCATATCAGGAGTCAATTTAATATCCAAACCGGAAACTGTTTTTCAGCCTTTCAACAGGATGATTTTCTGTCTGATTTAGATATGTGAGTGCCTGATACAAGTAATCCATATCCGAGAACAAGGTTTCATCCGAAACAATCTCCGATTTTTTCTCATCCACATTTTCCGATTCGCCAGCTGCTTCCATCAATGCTTCAAATGGATCGAAGTCATCTTCGCCTGCATCCAATGATTGTTCAAAATCATCTGAATCTGAACCGGATTCGATTGTTTCAGCTACAACAAGTTCTTCATCTTCGATGGTAAATTTACCGAGCAGCAGAGAAGGATCTCCAATATTTTTTTCAGAGCCTGCTCCTCTTTTTGTAATCAAGATTTCGATGATGCGCATATCGCCCTTGATACGTTTGTTATCACTTTCGATGAGCATATAGCGAATATCGGGGCGCTTCTGTTGACCATATCTGTCGATTCTACCGTTTCTTTGTTGGAACACCATCAAAGACCATGGAATGTCAAAATGAATCAGCCGATGGCTCAAATAATGCAGGTTCAAACCTTCCGAAGCAACATCCGATGCGACCAAGACACGAACCGGAGATTCCGTGCGACCGAAATCCTCTACGATGCGTTGCTGTTCCGCATCGCTCATTCCACCGGAAATCTCCTGAATGACATTGGCTTTCAATCCTAGGTCTTGTCGAAGCCTTTCGGCAAGATACTTCATGGTTTCGATACGCTCAGTAAAGATAACAACACGATCACCGCTATCAGCTGAATCCCATGCGTATTCCTTACTTTTGAGAAGATCCAATAGTTTCTGATAACGTGTAAAGTCCGCAGGAGTAATCGCCTCCAGTGCAGCTTTCAATTCTTCAAGCAAATGAATATCTTTGATGTCATCTGCGGTATATTTTTTGTAGAGTTTCTTCAAGCGTGATTCAATACTCTTGATACAAGCTGCTGGACTGGAGAACAAGGATTTTTCCAAGCTGGTCTTAAACAGCTGACCTGTACATTTGGTCTTACCCAAATCCATTTCCAGTTGCATTTCAGCAAAAATATCAAAAGCGTATTCCTCTTTTTGCAGATGCACAGCAACGCTCAAGTGTGATTTTTCTTTCTAAGAAAGAGCCACTAACTTGATCTTTGACATCCTTCTTAAAACGGCGAATGCAAAGTCCTTTAATATCTTCCGGGGTGTAATTTTGTGGGTCAGCAATCGCAGTAGGATCGAGCATATTCATCAAAGATGCAAAGCTCTTTGCTCTACCGTCATGAGGCGTTGCTGACAGCATTATCATGGTATCGCTACGATCTGCAAGCAGCTTTGCAAGACGAGAACGCTGCGCCTGATGGTCTCCACGTTCTGCAACATTCTGCGCTTCATCGATGACGATAATATCCCAATATGCATTTTCCAGATGCGTGCGGTATTCAACATCTCGTTTCAGTGTGTCAATAGAAACGATCGTCTTATCATAATAGAAAAACGGATTATAATTCGACGGTAAGTTGGCACGGATCTTTTGAATCCGATTAGAATCAAGGCGCACCAAAGGAATGGTGAAGCGGTTCCACATTTCTTTCTGGAACTGCGTCATCATACTCTTAACGGTAACAACCAGTATTCTTTTACCTTTGCCACGAGCAATTAGCTCGGACATCAAAATACCTGCCTCCAAAGTTTTACCGAGGCCTACGGTGTCCGCAATAAGAATTCTTTGCCTCGGACGTTGCAAAGATAGTTTTGCTGGATCAAGCTGATAGGGCATCAAGTCCATCGCCGCTTGATGACCAATATGTAGATTGGCATCTGTAGGAATTTGCTGACGCCATTGACTCTCCAGATATAACAGCGCTCGTTTGTAGAATGAAGAAACATCCGCAACTAGCTTTTACTTCCGCAGGATCAACGATTTGAATCTGTTCTAGATCCGTAAGGAAAATCGCTTCTCTATCCTTAACCAACGGAGAAATGCCAACGCAGTATAAAGTCTTGTTGCCAAGACTATTCGTTTCAATTTTCTTGACCATCCATTCCTCGTCACGAATGATGGTTCTCATGCCAGGGGCGAAATCAATCATTTTGCAATCTCCTTTATCTATAAAAAGATTGAAAGTTACAATCGTTATAAATTACGATTTATCATAGGTTTACTACATAAAAACGGACATCATTTTTCGTCCGGAACTATTTCCACAATATCGTCAAAAGTGCAGCCCAGAGTAGAACAGATTTTCACAAGCGTGTCCGTGGTTACATTCTCGCCTCGATGCATTTTGTTGATAGTGTAGTTACTCAGATTTGCCTGTTCAGCTAAATCCTTTTTCTTCATATCTCGGTCAATCAATAGCTTCCATAGTCTCTTATAGCTGACGGCCATCATTTTACCATTCCTTTCTTCCAGATATTTCGTTCAAAAAGTACCTGCACTCATAATTATAGCACGCAAACAAGTAAATTCAACCAACAGTAAGCTATCGCTATATTTTATTTTCTCATTTCAAAAAAATTATCCGATTTTTATGGAGTGGAAGGATTTTTGAGCTTTGAGAAACGGATTTCGGGGTGTCACAAATTGGCAAGCAGTGTAAACCTGTACAGGTTCACTCATTTTTCTCGATTTTTCCTTCGGTGCAATCTTCGCAAATTTTGCTTGTTGGGGAAGCATCCCCAATCCCTTTGAACATCATCTTCCGATGATGGCTACACGATTTTCAATCGTTTTCAAAAGAACAGTAGAATAAAAATTTGACCATGGTTGAAAGCACCGAAGTCGAAAAAAATAAAAAGTAGCCACGATCCGCACCCTTTGGATGAGTGCAGACCGTGGCTTTTTGCTTTAACGGAAGTTCTTCTTTCTCTTTCTCTGTTCTTTTTCCTGCTCTTTTCTGCCTATCGATATTCAGAACCGTTTCAACCGTACGTTTGGCAATCAGCAATTCTTCTTTCTCTTTTCTGATCTGACGGTACTCAGCGTAGTCCTGCTTTTTCTGGACTGCCAGCTGATGAAATTCCTCATACAGAGATTGACTGGATGGGAGCTTTGTAATCTGCAATTCGTCAAAGGCTTGCTTCGCCGCTTTATGAATTGTGATTTCGACGGTGTTCCTCAAAGAACTTTTGCTATATCCAGACTTGCGGTACTTGATATAGATTTGTCTTGTGTTGCGATAATTTTTGATGTGCTACTGCAACACTTGAACCTCAACCATTCGTTTCTCTGCGGCCTTGATAGAATCAGAAAGCGCATCGAACCGAGCAGACAGATTTTCAATATGAGTGGTCAGATCGTCGTAGTTGCCCAAGCCTTTTTCCTTCAACAAAATCACAGTTCAGGCAGCTTCTTTTCGGTTGAACTTCTTCGCCCACTTTTCATAACCGACTGTCTTACCCTCGGCCATCTTTGCCTGAATATCAATCAGCATCTGGAACTGCTTCGTGGCAGGAGCCTTGGCAGAGTTGCCTTTTGATTTCTGCAGGTTCTTGCTGGAGATAACTGCTTGAATTTCCTCTTTGCTATATCTTTCACCCAGAGAACGCAGCTGAATGAAACGTTTCTGATTCTTGCCCTTGAACGCAGGCTGCTTTCCATCCTTGAACTCATATCCCATATCAACCAGAGCCCGAGTGAAGTCATCAAAGCTCTTTGGTTTCTGCTTCAGCACCGCATCAATCACATCACATAATTCATCACGCTGGGTACTCTTCTTGGGATAAACGGTTCTTTTCTGATGCTCCCGATATGGCTTCGGTGTAATAATGGACAGACCGTGTTCCAGGCAAACCATATCGCTGAGCCGTTGCACCGCCATACCGGAAAGAAAGAAGTTTTTAAATTTCCGTGTGGCATCCAGCGAGGTCGAATTATAAATGATATGGTTGTGGACATGAGATTTGTCGATGTGGGTCGAAACGATGAAAGCGTGTTTGCCCTTTGTCCATCGCATCGCTGTTTTCACAGCCGACCTGGTTCGCTTCTTCTGGAGTGATTTCTCCCGACTTAAAAAGACTGGCGTATCTGGTATGCGATGATATTGTTCTTCTGCTGTCTGCCGGTAATATGCTGATATTGCCGTTTGGAAAGCAGAAATTCTTCATCCGCTGTCTTTGGATCACACTCATAGGAGCTGATAAATTCGCCATCATTGGTTTTTGCGGTGTTTTGTGAGTAGTCGGTTCTGTCTGCCAAATATTTAGCGACCGTCTTTCCCTTATTCACATGGAGCGCAATCAATCTTGTCGCTGCCATTCCCATCACTTCTTTCCCAAAAAGAAAAGCCACCGGTCGGTGACTTTTCTCTGATATTACCTTATGACTCGATAAATGCTCCCAGACTTTCTCCTATATTCTCGACTTTCATAACAGCCCAAACGAGCAGGAACACCGCTGCTATTGTCGCAATTCCAAGAACCACAAGGATAAGCAGGGACTGCCACAAAGCCTTTACAATGCAGTAAATCGCAGAGCCGCCAATAACCAAAAGCAGTATGCCAATCACATAGGACACAACATTTGTAAGCAGATTTCCAAGAACGCAAATCACTTTTTACAACGAACAGCACCGGCAGTGCCAATATATTCAATATCAGCTTCATAGGCTCAACCCCTTTCTTCTAACTACATTGTACAAGGGTATCTGCAATAACGCAATGATGTCAACCCTTGTCAAATATCAGATTGTTCTACCAAAGAGATAAGCACATTGTTATTTGGAAAAAGTTTATTCAATGTAATAAGAACCCTATTCAAATTCACTTCTATGCTCAACAGCATAAGAAATTGTTTGTCCATCAATCGCACTGGAGACCTTCCGCCAATATACAGCTAATGTTTGATATGCAATTTTCGCTTCAGCGTACTGATTTTTGCAAATTTCAATAATTCTCTCTGCATCATTTTTTTATTAGGATATGCGATTTTTTTCTAACCCTAAGTATTTATCAACATCTAAAACACAGATTCTGAACTCATCGCTCTCATTCCCAATTTTTCTATATAGAAGATCCCTGTAATTTTTCCCTTTATCCGGAACTGGACAAACGCATTTATAAAATTGACTATCCTTTAATTCGCAGTCATTTCTATCCCATTTTTGGGGCAAGCATTTCAACACAAACTCAATTTCTTCTTTTTACATCTGTTTTGCTATGTGCAACCTGTACGCAAACCAATCCTCAAATTTGGCAAATAGAAGCCATACTCTATAGCTATTATATTCTTCTGTCACTTTTTGGTATTTCTGAACCTTTGCTATATTTAAGTTCCAATTCTGGTATAAAAAAATCTTTCAAGTCTTTGTAAGATATTATACGATTGTCTTTGTACAGCTCTCTTATTTTCATACTAATCATTTTCTTCATTTCCTAATATTCCGATTTATTGATCTAATCTCAGATGACTTTCTTGAATAACATTGTAGGGCTTCCCTGCGAATAATTCAACTGATGAAAGAACATTCCCTTATGTAAAAGCCGCAGCCGAATCTGTGGCTTCACGACAAGTTGTCGGATTACTGGATTGAAGACAGACGGACAAGAACTTCTTTCATATCCGTCCAGATTTCCTCCAGCCGTTTTTGCAAATCCTCGATGTCAGCATGGTAGATGCTGCCTGTTTCGTTCGCTCGCTTTGTGTACTGGTTCGGGTTGTTGGAGCAGATTCGCAGGGAGCGAAAACCAGGGCTTTCACATCCTGCAAATCCAGTCTGATGCAGTAACCATCCAGAGCCATTTTTCCGCAGATAGGGCTCCCATGCTGCGGATGCCAAGCTCGTCCATCTTCTCATGGATTCGCTCAACCTCCTCCTGGATGCAAGGAAATGAACATCCTGGTCTCGCTTTTGCCATTACAACACCTCCTCACGGGTTTCAGAGTATTTTACAGGCGGGATATGCTCCGCTTTGGATTTCAGATCAGCCAACACAGAAGGACGCTCCGACTCGCTCCTTTCGTCACGATTTTCCGCAGAATCCTCCATATTCAGAGCCGCATCCAACTCCACCAGTCGCTGACTTTTTGCTGTCAGCTCTGCTTCCTGCGGAAACGGTTTTCCAACCTCCGCCTTGGCTGCTTCCTGCTGATTGTAGAGGTTCTTCAACTGCTCATTGGCTCGTTCTAAGCGCTCGGGGATGTCTGCAAGGGCTTGTCCAGTCGGGTGATATTTCCTCGTGCATCCGTGCCAAGGGCTACTCTGTGGCTCACAGCGCCCTTCGGGTCACATCTAACTCGTTCCGAAGCTGTCAAAGAAAGCTCCATCTGAAAGCCACGGTAACTGCCAAGCGGAACCGAATCAGCGCTTTTCGTGTCCTTGCAAGCTGCAAGGAGGATTTCACCAGCATCTGCATTTTCAGTGTAGGCTTTGCCCATGATTTCCATGCCGCAAAAGCCCTCGGCAATCTGCGGGTGTGCTTCCACGGTTTTAATATCAGCTTCAAAGCCATGAATATAGCCTGTCTGCTTTTTCAATCTCAGCCTGGAAGTATTTCAGGAGCTTATCTTCCATACGGTACTGCTGGCTCTGGTGGTCAGCTTTCAGCACCTTCAGCCTTGCCACATCAATGTCCAAGTCCATCTTTTCCTTGATAAGCGGATTGCCGGCACACAGCGCCTTGATCTCCGCATAGGACAGCGCCTGCTCATCCACATCGTCACAGGAGCGAACCGGTGATTTGGAGGTCATAATCTTGGAAATAAACTTCTGCTTGTTTTCCAAGGTCTGATACAGGTAGGTATCGAAAGTTCCCTCGGTCACATACTGGTACACCTGAACCTCTTTGTTCCGGTTGCCCTGACGGATGATACGACCGTTTCTCTGTGTCATATCAGACGGACGCCAGCCTACATCCAGGTGGTGAACTGCCACCAATTTGTCTTGGACGTTGGTTCCTGCGCCCATCTTTTGCGTACTGCCAAGAAGCACCCGCACCTGTCCGGTACGAACCTTGGCAAAGAGGTCTTTTTTCTTCGCCTCGGTATCTGCATCATGGATAAAGGCAACTTCTTCCGCAGGTACACCGTTTGCAATCAGCTTGGCTTTGACATCATCATAGACATTGAAGGTTCCATCATTTTTTGGTGTGCTGAGGTCGCAGAACACCAACTGGGTCAATTTGTCAGCCTGACCATCCTGCCAGATACGCAGGATATTTCCTACGCAGGCATTGAGCTTGCTGTCAGGGTCATCGGGTAACAGAGGGTTCATCAGCCGCTGATCCAATCCCAATTTGCGTCCGTCGCTGGTAATCTTGAGCATATTATCGACGGATGGGTCTACAATACCGGCATGAACATCAACCGCTCTTTCTGAAAGGGAAGCCACCATATCCTTCTGATACTCAGAGGACTGAACCACAACCGTTTCAAACTTTGCTTCGGGAACAGGGAGATGCAACTAGTCAAAGGTCTTGATGTCGGCAACCTCCTTGAACATATTCATCAGCTCAGGCAGGTTGAAGAACTTCACAAATCGGGTTCTGGCACGATAGCCAGTTCCTTCCGGTGCAAGCTCAATCGCAGTTGTTGTTTCTCCGAAGGTCGATGCCCAGGAATCAAAATGGGTCAGGTTCTTTTGCTGGAGCGTACTGTACTGGAGATAGCGCATGACCGTATAAAGCTCGGTCATCGAGTTACTTACGGGAGTACGGTTTGCAAAGATCACGCCACGCCCGCCGGTCAGCTCATCCTTATAGCGGCACTTCATAAACATATCCGAAGATTTCTGGGCTTCCGAGGTGGACAGACCTGCCACATTTCGCATTTTTGTGTAGAGGAACAAATTCTTGAACGCATGGCTCTCGTCCACAAACAGCCGGTCTACACCCAACTGTTCAAAAGTAATAACATCATCCTTCTTGTCGGCGGCAAGGAGCTTGTCCAGTCTTGCTTCCAGTGATTTTTCGTGTTTTTTTCCATCTGCTTGATGGTAAAGTTTTCGCCACGCTGCCATTTCAGCTCCGCAATCGCACCTTCGATCTCATCAATCTGCTCCCGCAGCTGCCGTTCCTGTCATTCATCAGAAAGCGGGATTTTTCAAACTGGCTGTGACCGATGATAACCGCATCATAGTCACCGGTGGCGATTCTCGCACAAAAACTTCTTGCGGTTTGCTGTTTCAAAATCCTTCTTTGTAGCAACAAGAAGCTTGGCGCTCAGATAGAGGTGCAGGAACTCATTTGCCCACTATAAGGTCGGGTGATTCGGCACAACGAACAGGGATTTCTGGCTCAATCCAAAGCCGCTTACTCTCCATAGCCGATGCCGCCATCTCGAAGGTCTTGCCCGCACCAACTTCGTGTGCAAGCAGCGTATTTCCACCATAAAGCACATGAGCGATAGCATTTCTCTGATGCTCACGGAGGGTAATATCCGGGTTCATGCCGCCGAAACGGATATAAGAGCCATCATACTCACGAGGTCTGGCGGAGTTAAAAAGTTCATTGTACTTGGTGGAAAGGGTTTCTCGTCCGTGCGGATTTCTCCAAATCCAATCTCGGAACGCATCCTTGATTGCCTGCTGTTTTTGCTGTGCCAGAGTAGTTTCTTTTTTTGTTGAGAACACGCTTCTGCTTACCATCTGCATCCTCAATCGTATCATAGATACGAATGTCTTTCAGATTCAGCGTTTCCTCCAAAAATTCGATATGCGTTGGCTCGCTCTGTACCGTAGGTGACATACGCCGCAACATCGTTGTAGTTGGGCTAACTCTTACCATTGATGCGCCACTCTGCGATCAGCTCGGAGAACTTGACCTCAATGGAACGGCGCAGGTAATACGGAGTTTCAAAGGTTTCCTCCATGAACTGCTGAATATAATCTGCATCAATCCATGTTGCTCCCAAACGCACATTAATCTCAGACGCATCCAAGTCCTTCGACTGTGCTTTCTGCAAGGCTTCCACATTGATGCTCCCTGTTCGCCGCCATCTGTGCGACACGCAGCTTGCTTCTTACATCACCGGAAAGGTACTCATCGGCAGTCTGCCATCCAACCTCCACAGCATCGGGTCTTTGAAGATCACCCCTCGAAGTTCTGCCTGAATCGCATCGTATTCTCCGGGTGTTCCAAGAAACTGTGCCATAAATGGCAAATCCACCTTGCCACGCTCACCGATGGAGATTGCCAGCGCTTCGGACGGTGTATCCACGCTCGTTACTCTGCGTTCCGGCTTGATGGTTCTCTTGGTGAACATATCCGCCTTGCTTTTCAGATTGCCGTCCTCATCCACATTTTCCAAAGAACACAGGAGATAGTAGGAGGAATCGTCAGCAAATGCCTGACCGTTGGCTCGGTTATTGATAAGCCCGTTCTTTGCGGCAAACGCATCGTAGGCAGCGTTCAGTTCTGCCTGCTTCTGCGTAATCATTTCATCCGGGTAATCCAAGCTGATATTCAATCAGCTGATTGATGATACCACGGAGTTCCACCATGCCCATCACACGGTCTTTTGCCTTCTCGTTCAGGTCTACACGGCGCATCAAAGAGTTTTCACGGAAGTACATCACCATCCACCACAGTATAAGAGAAATTCTTTACATCCGGGGTTGCAGGAATGGTTTCAATTTTCTTACCCTTGTCAGTTTCGGGAAGCTCCACCGCCTGATAGGTTCCTTGAATGTGGGAAACTGCTTCTTTCAGAAGTTCAGACAGTTCCATGCCCTCAATCGGATGCACCGTAATGTCCATACCGTAGGCGGTACTTTCTTCCACCGTATCACCCAGAACCATTTCAGGATGAGCGACAAAGTAGCTATTCATGGTGTGTCCTTCTTCGGTACGGTCAAGGTTTACCCATTCCGAAACAATGTCAATCGGATGGTCACGCTTTTGCAGGAACAGGTGGGATTTCTCTGGTGGTGATGGACTGCTCAAGCTGAGTGATAATGTCCATGACTTCGGCATTCTGCCATCCGTCCACCTGGGCATAATCCTGAATGATGGTGTCCTTTCCATCTACGCACTGTACGAAGTCCAGACTACCCGGCAGATCTCTGGTATTCATTGCACCCAGGGCTTTTCTCTGCGTGTTAGGAAGTGCATAGTAAGCTCGCATGGCATCATCAAAGGAACTGTATTCCTTGATGTCCAGCGCACCCCGCTTCTGAATGTCCTCGGCAACATAGAAATGGTCGATGAAGTATTCCGGTTCCTGCTGTTCGGGTTTCGCACTGGCTCTGACCTGTGCGTATGCCTTTTCGTCAGGGTAGTCCCCATAGATACGGATACACTTATGCTCCTGCTGATCGTAAACGGCAGCACCATCGTACTTGAATCCGTCATCCTCCATAGTTCCGTCCACATAGCCCTGGGCAGCTTTTTCCGCTTCCTCCAGAGTGTAGTAGTCCAGCTTATCATCGAAGCCGTTTTCAAAGTGATGGTAGGCAGTAACCAGATAGCGGCACTCCTGTTCTGTTTCAGGGATAATTTCGCTCGGATGTTTCTCCGTAACCGTCCTTAACGCAGTGTTTCTTTCTTCCTTAGAGAGCATACGCTCGAAGTTTTCACGATTCTCGGCACGGAAGATCGGATAGGCAAGGGAAGGGTCTCGCAGCTGAACCTCTCTGTCCGTAATCTGCTCCACACAGAAAGCTGTATCGTCCAGATATACCGTGTCACCGACCTGATAGTTCCACGTTGGTTCTTCGGAAACAGGGGCTTCCACAACTTCGTCAGGCTCTGCCGCAGGTACTTCGGGCTGAACCGAGTCCATCGCTGCTACGGACTGCCGAACTTCTTCCAGATAGTCATTGGCAAGCCATTCGTCCATAAAATATTCCGTAATGCCTTCTGGATCTACATAGTAGTCATCAGTCTGGCTATCCCAGATTGCATACTCGCCATCCTCGGTATCAATTACTGCGAAACGGTCATAAACATTTCCCAAAGGATCAACCTTGGCTTCTTCAATAGCCTGTCGTTCCGCTTCTTCCTCTGGGCTGAGGTAGCGTCCCTTTCGCATCAGACCGTCGATTCTCTGCACCACCTGCGCCCAGGACATCTGCAATTTATCGCAGCCGCTCTTGGTGTAAGCAACACCCTTTGGCATCGTGATTCTGTCCGCTGTGCAGTTGCACCGGAGCAGGCATGGGAGTGACCACCGGTTCCGTATTCATTCTTCGGAAGTCCATCTTTTCCTTGGCAGAATGATTCTCCTGCCAGTAGTTATAAATATGGGCTTTGCCACCGGAAAAGCCGCTTCCACGGGTCAAGTCTGCATTGACTTCATCATCCGTAATGAACTGGCGGACAAGGGGCATCTGCATCATATCGATCTGATGCTCACGCAAAGGCAGATTCAGCTCATACAGCTGTTTCTGGATGAGATTCAGCTTGTGATAGTGAAAACGAAGCAGATCCAGGTTATCCGCAAGGGCTTTTCTAAATTCCGAATACTGCTGCACCAAGGTTGCGTGGAAACGAGGGTCAGCCAACTTTTCAGCCAAGTCTGCGGTTTCATCAGGGAAACCACGAAACGGTTCCTAATGAAGAATTGCCAGATAGTTGCCGGCACGGGCTTCTTCACTCAAATCGTGATAAAGATGCCACAGGGATTCTGCCAGCTTCTGACGCTCATATCCGGGTGCTTCTACCAGTTCCACATTGGTTGCGAACTGACCATTTTCAGAAGTTCTCCAATACGCTCGGCAACAGTTTCCCAGAAAACGATCTGCGCCCTGGGGCTATCAATGGCAGAGGAACCTTTGGCAAGGGTGGATACCGTCCTCGGCATACCACGCACAGATATTCCTGCTATCTTCTTTTCAAACCATAACCGCCGTGATAGACCTGTTTTAAGGTATGAACGATTTCTTCCTGGGCAAAAGAAAAAGGGGATGTGAAAAACTCGATTGAGTTTTTTCGCATCTCCCCTTTTGTATTTAATGTTATAAATGACTGAAATCATACGCAAAAAGCACACTTCCCCTACCCCATAGAATTTTCTTTTTGAATCTATGCGGCAGTTCTGTTTCTCATCTTTTTCTGATATTTATATAAATTATGCCCTATCGCCACGAGTAAAAGCTTCCAGTTTGACTGAATGAATACCTCTTCGGACAATTCTCTTGTACCAACGGTCGTTTTTCATAATTCCGAAAAGTACTATTTTTTTAGCATGTTGACAGGATTATATCTGAATCGTCCGGTTGTGTACTCCGGAATACCCGTCAGATACTTGTTTAAATCAATTCCTCCCATCAATCTGTCAAATATTAAAACAGGATCCAGCAGATCCAAACAATCTGAAAGAAACAGTGGCAAATATCCTTGTTTTGAATTACAATAATTATTATGTAAAGTTTTCATTGCAAGTTAATTTTTACCACAAAAAATAGGACCTTTCGCATGAACGAATGGTCCTATTTCTTTAGGGACTTATTTCACAGCCCCTTTTTCTCTTATCTTAAAAATAATATATACAGTATACGCTATATAGGCCGCTACCATTGCGAGGCCTTCTTTTTTTGATATCTCACCGTCATTCTTGGCAAGTATATATACCATCAAACTTGCACAAAGCAAAAAGAATGTATCGTATACAGCCACAACTTCCGCTCCTATCGGATTAAGTACCGATGAAAATGCCAGAATAAATATTATATTGAATATATTTGAACCTACGACATTTCCAAGGGCAAGCGCATTCTCTCCCTTGCTTGATGCTACAATACTTGTCACAAGTTCAGGAAGTGATGTTCCTATGGCGACTATTGTAAGTCCGACCAAAGTCTCACTCATTCCGAACATCAACGCTATCTCGGAAGCGGACTCCACTACCTTGTCACCGCCAAACACTACAAGAGCAAGTCCCCCCACTATATAAACAATGGCCAAAGGTATAGGTAAATTCTTTTTCTTTTCATCATTAGCGTCATTGCTTCCCTTTAATGCAAGTCTTATAGTATATATCATATACGCTATAAAAATCAGCAGGAAAATAACTCCGGCAATTCTGTCTATGCCGCTTAAAAAGAAAAACAAATCCAAGTAACAATATTGTTATAACAATATTTACAATATAATCAAATTTCAAAAGCGCCTTATCCACCGGCATAGCATGTATTATTCCGCAAATTCCCACTACAGCCAAGAGATTAAATATATTCGATCCGATTACATTGTTCAGCGCTATTGCATTGTTGCCCTTTAATGCCGCATCAATACTTACCGCCGCCTCAGGGTGCACTGGTTCCGAAAGCCACTATAGTAAGCCCAATTACAACCGAAGGGACATTCAACTTTCTTTGCCACTCCCGAAGCACCCTCAACAAAAAATTAGCTCCTCCAACAAGACATACAGAAGCCCAAAAATAAGCCATATATATACCATAAAATCATTCCTTTTACATTAAAAACTGAACACAGACATAATATCCATATATTCCCACGATTGTCAACATAAGTATTAAAAAAATAAACTTTATTTCTATTCATCTACTGCTTAAAGAGCAATTACATATTCCTTTAAAAGTATTTAAGAAATTTATCAACACAAATATAGTATTATCTGCTATACTAGGTAAATGTATCGAATACTCTGTATGTCATCTACATCTTATATTTTGTCTATCGTAGATTCCACACAACTCAGGGCATTCAATTTATATAAGGAAGGTAGAAATGAAAAGGAGAAGTAGAAGAAGACGAAAGAATATTTTCGTCCCGATTGTAGTTTTAATTTTTTTGTTGTATTTTTTTACGGCAATGGTTGCCTATGGATGGCAGTCACGTAAAAAGAATGTAAAAGTAGCCGATTCCTCAAAGAATGCAAATGAAACTGTAGAAGTAAATCAAAGCGAAACTTCAACCGACGGTGAGATTAACGCAATATCTGAGAGCGAGACGGATACAACAGCTGAAACCACCACAGTGCCTGTGAGCAATCCGGGTCCGGATGAAAAGGTTGTTTATTTCACATTTGACGACGGTCCTTGGACAGGTACACCAAGACTTTTGGATATCTTGGATCAGTACAATATCAAAGGCTTGTTTCTTTTGTTACAGCACAGTATATGGATACTGAACCTCTGATAAATATGCTTAAGCAGATAAAAGACAGAGGACATAATGTAGCCGTTCACAGTTTGACACATAACTACAAGCAGATATATGCTTCCGTAGATGCTTTTATGGCAGACTATGACGCTATGGACGATCTTATATTTAAGGCTACAGGTGAGCACAGCACTATGCTTCGTTTCCCGGGCGGAAGCAATGCAAGCTATAATAAAGCTATAAGACCTCAGCTTTTTACAGGCTGTAAGAGACAGAGGAATAGTATACTTTGACTGGAATTCATTTGACGGTGACGTAGAGGGCAAGAGAGGTCGAGAACTTATCGACCAGACTATCAGACAGGTAAATGAGAATACTCATTCCATTTTGCTTATGCACGATATGCCGAATACAGCATTCGTACATGATGCTCTCCCTACCATCATAGAGAGACTTAAGGCTGACGGATATAAGTTTGAGCTTCTTAACGAAAATACACCGCCAAGACAGTTTGCAAAATAATATATAAAGGTCTTAATTTTTTTCCGTTTTTATTCCTTCGGAAAGAAATTAAGACCTTTTACTCTACTAAAAATATAAAAAAAGAAAAACCGAAATGATTTTTCTCTCTAATATCCCTTTTTGCAAATGTATTAACTATATTACCCCTTCTTGATAAAGAGGCCTCTGAGCTATATATGCTGTATATTGCTCACGTTACCTGCTGTAACTATGTATAACTGTTCTTTTATATTAACTTATTTGCTGTATTCTGTTTTTACTGATTCTGTCCGGCCTGTCTTTCAGCTCTTCTTGCCAAGATTGCTTCAATCTTTTGCTGAGCTTCCTTCGCATCGCCTTCAACAATATAAAGTTCCGGATATCTTACTCCGTGCGCTCTGGCTTCACTATCATTGTTCATATAGATATCAATGGTTCTTCCCTTGATATTACCACCTGTATCCTCAACAACATAGATAGTATCACTATTTCCTATGCGGACTCTTGTACCCCTTGGGAGCACTGACCAGTCAGCCGCAATAGTTCTTCCAACAACCGGTGTTGTACCTGCTTTTGTTATATTTGAAGGATCGCAATCATGTGAGTAGGCATAGGCTTTAAACTTACCTATGGATCTTCCCTTAGCCGCTTCTCTAAGAGCAGCTATTTCCGCATCCTCCTTTGCTACAAGCTCAGCTTCCTGCTGTTGTTTATATGAGTCAAGCGTTGTTTCATACTGATCGGCATTCAAACCGAATGCGGGACCTGTAACTTTGTCAACCTCCGCCTGTGTAGCTGCATAAGCACTTCCTGCCATCAATGCAGAAAATACACATGCTACTAAAGTAACCTTTTTATTTTATTTATCATTTACTTCCTTTCTTGCAAAGAACGAATCTTTTTGTTCGTCGGGATACACTAATTATATTACATAAATGTTAAATGTCAATAAGAAAAATGTTGCATTCTCTTTTGCGAAGCATTAAAAAGGCTCAACCACTCTGTTTTTCGGTTTTTTGCATAAAAATCACGTTAAAATACATTAATTATATATAATAACGTGATATCTCTTATGTTATCTATAAAAACTTTGTTAAATATTTTTTTAAGTAACTTTTTGTAAATTTCTACACAAAATTACACATTATTCAGCCTTTGAAGCAAGCTTGAAAAGCTCTGCAACTTTGCTGATAGGAACCAAAAGTCCGCCTCCCGATGCCGCCATCTTATCACCGTATACATAAGAAGGTACGGCCTGAATCTCCAAAGTCTGCCAAACTTCAATGTTTGAATCTTCCACCTTCTTTGCATTCCTGTTCTCATTAAGTAAGGTAAGGATATCTTCTCTCTTTGCGCCCGCAGCTTCGGCCAAATCAGCCAAAAGCTCTACATCATCAATTCTTTGCTGATTCTCAAAATGTGCTTCAAATACCGAATCATTGTACTTTCTGATATTAAATCCGTTTTCCGCCAAATAAAATCCTACCTGTGCGGCCAAATCGGAATGCACTCTTGCAGGTTCAGGTCTTGGATGAGCTTCACATGGGGACCATTCAATCTCTACAGTTTTATAATCCGGAAGAATATCTCCAAGTTCCTTTAAACCTTTATAACAAAACGGACAGGTATAATCATAAAAAACTTTAATCTTCTTTGACATAAACTTTTCCTTTCTACTCACAGTATATGATATATTCATACTTTGTGATATTTATTATAACATATACATATTACTAAGGCTATATCTTTGATTTTCTCTTTAATACCATATATCCCGCATCCGCTACCGCCTTTGAAAGCTTCTCAATATCAGGCGGATTTTTTAAAAGGACTGTCGCCATATTATCTTCAAGGCTTACAGTTGCCCAGGTTCCGTCAAGTGCATTCAGTGCATTCTCTACATTTCTTACACAGTTATTGCAGCTCATACCGTCAATGGCAAGCTTGGCTTCATACGGATAATGTGACTTATCTCTATCCTTTACTTTTACGGACTTTGTAGCTTCTTCATGCTCAGGACAGCAATCTCCGCCTTTTTTCAATTTCTTTATATAGCTGATCGAACCGAATACAACTATTGCCGCAACAATTAATACTATAATTATATTTAACATATTCATTAAAAACCTCCCAGTTAGATATCGCTAACTAGGAGTATATCACTTTGTCCGCAAAAAACAAGTTTCTATGTAAATTTTAATACAATATTATTCTATTATCTCTATCGAACCACCTTCGTATACAAAAATCATTGCATCATACAGGCCGCTTGGCATCGCCTTAGGTCTGTAACTGCTCTGTACTATCCTCATCATCCATGTATATCCTTCTCCAAGGGATCCCATTCTTAACGGAGAGTTTATCAGACTGTATAGACTGTCTCCCTCCTTTATATCGGAAAAGTCCAATAAATACTGCTTATCTTTTGCAAATCTTGCCTGTGCCGCAAGCGGATCGGCTGAAATAAAACTTTGTATACTTCTTTTTTTCTTTTCAAGGACCTTAATATTGTCTGTGACCTTCCAAAAATCTGTGCCTATACTGTAGTAAGCATCTTTAAGATCATTTGATAAAACGGCTCCCATAGATGTATATCCGTTACCGATCTTTGCTATATGTCCGTCATGTGCCGCTATAACAAGCTTTCCGCTACCTATTTTCTTTTCTATATCCAAAACAGCTTCTATATTGCCTGCCATATCACTGTCTCTGAGAGTATAATACGATTCATTGCTGTTAGTGAAAGTCTCCATTGACTGTCTTACAGTATTTAACTCAAATACCGCATCTCTGTCATCTGCATTTGCCACATCTATATCGCCGATTTTTTCTTTCAAGCCGGTAACGAAATCAATAACGGCTTTTGCACTCTCTACGCTTATCTCACCTTTTTCTATACAGTCAAGTTTTTTATCAAACTCATCTGCACTTGTAAGTCCTTTTGATGTACAGTAACTTTTTAAAAACTCATAACTTGTTTCGGGATTTTGCATATCAAAGCCGTAGAATCTAAGCTTCTCACCTTCACTTACAGTACTGTTGTATTCCCTCATCCATGAAATAAGCTCTTCCATCTGTTTTGTACGATATATCGGAAATGAGAATGTCTTTACAATACTTTCTATATCTCCGTCACCGCCTTGAATATATCTGTTTATTGTGGCACACTCACCATAGTCAGCCTCAAGTGCAAACGCTCTGAAGTCATAATCTTTCACCATTTTCTTTAATACCGAAAGTTTAAGTTCCTGAAAGTCCTTACAGCCGTGAGCCGCCTCTCCTATCGCAACTACATTTACATTATCTGAAATTTTTATATCATCTACAGTCTTCATATATGAATTTATATCCGCTATTTTTTTATGAGCGCTTATTTCTTCCACCTTAAATCTGCCAAACCAAAGGCAAGCCGTTGCCGCTATAATAATTACAAATCCAAGCAATATTCTCTTTAATGTCTTCATATTCCGTCTCCTATTCTTTTATAAGCTCATATAATTTCTTAGAACATTCATCATCCGCCTGTTTTTAATAAAGGTTTTAAAAGCAGCAGCACCTGTTTTTGAATAATAATAAAAAGCTGTAAAATAAATCATCGGGAAATACGTCATCTTCTTCCCATCTCATTTCATCCTCTTCTTCATCATAAACTTCGGACCAAAGATACTTTTCATCAATCATATCTTTGAAGTTCGGTAAAGGATCTGCATGCTCCATATTTTCGACAATATTTACCGCTTCAGCTATATATCCAAACAATTCCGCAAGCTCCGGTACAAGGTATTCTGCTACCGAATTTTTTTATCTCTGTCCTTTAGAGCCTTTTTAAAGACTCTGTATAGGAATATACAGGCAAAAGGTGTTGCATGCCACAGTGTGGACTGATGTTCAATTCCCATGGCTATCTCCTCTCCTGCCGTCTCTATTGCTCCTTTATCATTCATATCGTTTAAGATTTCAAAGTACTTAGGAAAGTCGGTAGCCCTTTTTATAAGTTGTAGTTATTCTGTGCCAAGGTATATCCCCAGCTTTTACATTTTTCTATATACTGTAAGTTTTCTTTTGTCATTTTTCCTCCTAAAAAAATTACCCCTCATTATTTTTATCAAATGAGGGGCAAATAAATTATTCTAATTTTATATATTTCTTTTGTTTCTTCATCTATATGATCAAGGTCCATGTAATGTTTGCTGTCAGGCTCCAATCCTTTTTTCTTTAAGAAATGCTCTGAAAGCCTGCTTATAGTCCTGTATATTATAGCCCAAGTAGGCACAGCTATTATCATTCCCACAATACCGAAGAGTCCGCCAAACAGAAGTATCGAAAACAGTACCCAAAAGCTTGGAAGTCCTGTAGTCTGTCCCAGTATCTTAGGTCCGATAATATTTCCGTCCACCTGCTGCAATATCAAAATCCATACGGCAAACTGAAGTGCCGTAACAGGCGATATAAGAAGCAAAAGTATAATACTTGGAATTGCACCTATAAAAGGTCCGAAGAAAGGTATTACATTGGTTACACCTACCACCACACTTATAAGCAAGGCATACGGCATATGTATTATGGCCATAAATACATAGTTTATTATTCCTATTATAATAGAATCTATTATCTTACCTACAATAAACTTTTCAAACATGTTCTTGATATATCTGGCCTCTGTAACTATTTCATTTCCTATCTTTACTCCTGCAACCGCATACACTATTTTCTTTGCTTGTGATGCCAGCGTAGTTTTCATATTTAGAAGATACATCATTACCATTAAGCCGATAATAATATTTACGACCACACCAAGAGCATTGATTACACCGCTTGAGAGATTCTTTATATAGGTATTTACATTAGGCAATACCGTTGTAGTGGCTATATCACTGAGTCTCGCACTGATATCCAGATAATTTCCGATTATAAGTTTCTCCAGATTCGGATTTTTATTCAGTATATCCTTAAGCCAGGCTTCCAGATTCTGTGTACCCGAAGGTGCGTAGCTGATAACATTTGTGATACTGTTTACCAGCTCAGGTATAATCATCATTATCAAAGCAAACACTACCAAAATAAGTATTACAAGGCAGGCCAGAGTGGCTATCATCTTCGCATACTTATCAGATTTCTTCCACTTTGGAAATAATGATGATAATATCTCACCCATCCAAATGCCGATACGATCATATACCGGTGCCATCAAAAACGCCATCACCACACCGTAAAGCACTGAAGAAACGGTTGATATTATGGTGCTTATGGCTGTAGCAATAGGCCCAAGTTTACTGAAAATCAAAGATATCACAAGGGCTATTACTATAACCGCAACTGCTGTTAAACCCCATTTAAAATATATGTCATTCTTATTTTCTTCCATCTAAACCTCTATAGCGACCTTGTCATCTTTTATATCAATATTTGCTTCAAAAAAGGCTTTAAGCGTCTCAAAAGCATATCCTACATCCTTTGCACCTGCAGTCTCATATGCGGAATGCATTGCCAACTGCGGCAATCCGATGTCCACAGCATTCATACTTACAACGGTATTTGAAAGATTTCCAAGAGTTGAACCACCTGCAATATCACTTCTGTTTTGCAAAAGTCTGATAAGGTATATTTTTCTTTTCAAGAATCTTTTTAAGTATTGCTCTGCTGAATGCATCTGTTGTATATTTTTGATTTGCACTTTCTTTAATTGCAATTCCTTGATTTAAAACCGGTCTGTTCTTTACATCAAACAGTTCAGGGTGATTGGGATGAACGGCATGTGCATTATCGCAGCTGATAAGCATACTCTTTGCTATAGCCCTGTAATACTCTTCCTTTGATTTTCCAAGTGCGGTATTTAATCTGTCAAGTGTACTTGCAAGGAATGTAGACATGGCCCCCTGCTTTGTAACGGAGCCCACCTCTTCATTGTCAAATACCGCAAAAACATTTATATGATTTTTATTTTCAGCCTCAACAAATCCTCTAAGCGATGTGTAAACACACTCCAGATCGTCAAGTCTTCCGCTAGATATAAGCTCATTATCAAATCCGATAACCGCCGCCTTTTTGTCTGTTTTACCAGATATAAATCTTTTGCAAGTATAGCCTCAGTCTCTATCCCCAGCTCCTTTGCAATCATATTGTCAAAGTCCGCTTCTTTAAGACTGCCTGCACTGAATACCGGAAGCATATCAACTTGATTATTGAAAGCAAATCCCTTATTTATCTCCCTGTTAAAATGTATAGGTACATTTGGAATAATAAGTAAATCTCTATCTATATGAAGAAGTCTTGTTTCAATACCTTTATCGTTATTTACCATAACTCTTCCTGCCAGTGTCAGAGGTTTATCAAGCCATGTGGCATTAATCATACCTCCATAACCTTCCACATTCAGCTTTAAATAGCCGTTTGCTTCTATTACCGGCCTGTCCTTCAGCTTAAATGTTGGTGAGTCGGAATGTGCGGCACTTATTTGAAAATGGTAATCTCCTTCAGCTATATCAAAAGCTATAAGACTTGATGAGTTCCTTTTTGTATAGTACTTTCCTTTGTTTATATTCCATTTCTCATTCTCAGGCAGATAAGTAAAGCCTGATTTTTGTAAAACTTTTTCGCATTCATTTATCGCATGAAACATTGTCACTGATGAATCCAAAAAATCCATCAAATCTCTTAAAATATCCATACAGCCTCTTTCTATCTTATAATGTCATCTTAATACTGCATTATACCATAGAAAACCCTATCTGTATTATCTAAATTTATTATGATTCTTATATTTAAATATTTAATGAACTTAAATTTATCTGACTATATTCGCATAAACTTTTTGATGTAAGTTTAAAAAATAACAAAAGTAAATAAGTGCAAATATAAACAGCACATCCCCAAGGCATATCATATACAGTAAAAGCGTCCGATACTCCAAACAGCCCCAAAAGTCTGAAGATAATCTTTGACGCCACAATACAATGAATAGCCGCTACAATAAGAGGTCCGTAAAACATCGGGCAGATTTGAGAATCGGTGGTTTTCTCTATCAAATCATCTGAAAGCCCCAGTTTTTTTCATGATTTGATACTTTTCTCTGTCCTCAAAGCCTTCGCTGATTCTCTTATAGTAAGTAATCAGAACCGTTCCTATAGGGAAGATAATACCTATCAAAACTCAAGGAATAAAAATCCTCCGTTTACCTCATACTGATTACTTATCATTACGGCGACTGCTTACATCAATCAGACCGCTTCCGTCACCTTTAAATTCACTTTTTATATCGGCTACAAGCTTTGTCAATTTATTATTATATTCTTTGTCATTTGCTCCATCTACATCCCAGTATACACTGCAAGTGATATCCGATCCGTCCAAAACCTCTCTTACAAATTCCAGAGTGGCCATATCCTAACAACAATATTGTATCCGTCCACTCCGGAATATTCTAAAGGAAATATACTGTCTATTTTTATGACTTTAAAATCTCTGTCTCCGATTTTTAATGTATCGCTGATTTTATTATTTTTATTATCTCCCAGTAAAATTTCTCCTTCATCAAGCTTAATATTTTGATGTGTTCTTTCATTATATCCTTCAATGTCGCTTGCAATTACAAATATAGGGTCTGCCTTACTTCCTCTTTGATATTTACTTATTTCATTACCTGTCTTTACGGCAGCCACAGTCATATCAAATGTAGTATACTCATCTTTAATCATTGACTTGTCGGAAACGCTTGACTCCACAAGACTTTGCAGTCTCTTTGCCATATCTTCATTGCTTATATTCTCACTTCCGGCTCCAATCCTGTATTCTCTCGGCATTACACTGTCCCCAAGCTTTATATAGTTTGAGTATATAGCTATCGTAGTGGACAGACTGATAATAACTCCGGCACTTAGAATAGAGATACTTGCAAGCGATATTGCATTACCTTTCATTCTGTATAAAAGACCGCTCACACTCAAAAACCGCTTCGGTTTATAAAAGCTTTTATTATTTCTTTGCGCTTTCAAAATAAACACCGTGAAAGTTGTATATAAAAGGTAAGTTGCAAATATGGTGGCAAGCACTGCTACAAAGAAATAGTTAATAGATGAGAGCAATCCGCCTACAAACAGTGCAATACCGTAACCTACCGCCAGCAACAAAAATCCTGTAAGCATTATTATGATTCTTGACTTCGGCTCTCCCTCACCTTTGTGAGTTCTTTGTAAAAGCTCCATAGGTGTGGACATATATATTCTAAGTACACTTCCGATAATAATAATCAGATAGAGGATTGCTACCAATCCTGTAGTATCTATAAGTGCCGAAATACTGAAAGGATAGTCCATCAGTCTTCCCGACACATCCTTCATCAAAAAGTTTAAAAACAAAAAGCAAAGCTGCCCGAATATATATCCGCCTACTATACCTGCAAGCCATATGATTGCAAACAGTATAAGAAATTCAATACTGATAATCTTACCTACATGTTTCTTCTCAAGCCCCAAGATGCCGTACAGTGCAAACTCCTTACTTCTCCTTTTTAACCAAAAGGCTGCGGCGTACTGTACAAATACAAATGTAAATATTGCCAGAATAATTATTCCAAACTTTATAAGCGTCGGCAAAACCTCATGCCTTGTTTTTACATAATTGTTATTTACCAAACTTGCCGTTATATTAAAAAGTATCAGCATAACACTTGATGATAGTACAAGCGGAATCTCAAGCAGTTTATTTGCTTTAAGGTTTTGAAGAGCAAACTTTTTTGCCATTGAAAAACTCATATTATCTTACCTCTACTTAACATAAACTCCGCCTGACTTATTCTTTCCATAAAAATTATTTCGACTCTCATCCTCACCTCTGTAGATTTCATGGAAAAACAACTCCGTCACGAATAAATAATACTCTCTTTGCATAGGCTGCCGCACGGAGCGAATGTGTTACAAAGTAAAACCGTCTGTCCTTCTTCATTTTATTTGATGAAATAAATTCAAAATCATCTCTGAAGATGTGGAATCCAGTGCCCCTGTCGGTTCATCTGCCAAAAAGCAGTGCCGGTTTTGTGATAATTGCTCTGGCAATTGCTACTCTCTGTTTTTGTCCACCCGATATTTCATAAAGGGTATTTATCCAAAATTTCCTTTATACCAAGTCTGTCCTGTATCTCATCAAGTCTTTCTTTTCATCAAATCCGGCTTTTCATCAGACAATACCAAGGGCAGGTAAATATTTTCTCTGTTATTAAACTGATCCAAAAAGATTAAAAGTCACGAAATACAAAAACCCAATTCTTTTTCTCCGAAATATCGATATATCACTTGTTTTTAATGTTCCGATATCATTACCGTTTAGCATTAAAAAGTCACCAAGTGGCTTTTATCCAATGTTGCAATAATATTTAAAAGCGTAGTTTTGCCTGCTCCCGACTCACCCATTATAGAAATAAACTCTCCTTTTCCGCAGAAAAGTTCACACCCTTTAATGCCTCGGTAGTGACATTCTTTGTCTTATACAGCTTTTTATATTTTTTACATTCTAATATTGTCATTTCTTTCCTCCTTTATATTACCTATTCTACATCCGCAAAAATTTCTGCATTTATCTAATATGACAAAATCCGGTTCAATCTTACAATCTTGTAAGCTTAGACCGAATTTTAAATAAAATTATCTGTTTTTAAATATAAAGGAGAACTCACTGCCTACATTAAGCTCAGATTTTACTTCTATTTCAATATTCAAAAATTTCAGCTGTCTTTTCCTACCATATACAGTCCGAGACCGCTTGATTTTTTTCATTTTATTCTGCCGTTAAATCCCGAATAACCCCTGTCAAAGATTTTTGATATCCTTTGAAGGAATTCCTATTCCGGTATCTTTTATACTTAACTTTGAAAGTTCCTTATCATAGAATATACTTATACTGCCATGCTTTTGTGTATTTGAGGGCATTTGATATAATCTGCTCCAAAAGTATGGAAAGCCATTTTGCATCACTTACCACTCTTTTCACCGGTTTTTATATATTCAAGTTTTATCTTCTTTTCAATAAATATAAGAGAATACTTCTTTATAATACTGTTTAATACCTCATCCAGATCCACTTCATATATATCCATATCCGTACTTCTGTCTTTCAGCTTTAAATAGTTTATAGCCATATTTGTGTATTCTCTATATAAAATATCTGCTCTTTAAGCCTTTTATCAGCTCCCGATTTATCCAAAATAAGATTGCAGACCGTGATAGGCGTTTTGATTTGATGTATCCAGAGTAAAAAAATACTCTTCCAAATCCTTTCTTTCATCAATTATCTTATTTCTAAGAGTATTATTTTTTCAATTTGAAGCCTTTCAATTTCCTCAGACATTTTTTTCTCTTTACATAAGATATCCACTCTATAATAAGAAAAACAAACATGCAAAAACAATATAAGTTCAAGACTTAAGATAAAAATATTGCACATCAAAAATTTGCAAATAAAAATACCCCTCAAATATTAAACATACATATAGAAGGGTAATAAAAATACGATATTCACTTTTTAAAAAAAGACCATAATCTGTCCATATCTACCTCACAAGATAATATCCCATACCTTTTTAGTCTGTATAAATTCTTTATATCCGACATTATCAAGTTTCTTTCTAAGCCTTGTAATATTTACCGCCAAAGTATTGTCATCTATAAAATCATCACCCTGCCAGCAGTGATTCATAATGTCCTCTCTCCTTACTATCTGTCCCTTGGCATTAAACAGGGCTTCAAGTATAAGAAGCTCGGTCTTTGTAAGGTCTATATCAAAGTTTTCACCGGTAAGCTTTGCCCTTAAAGTATCCAGACTTATTCCTTCAAATGTCAATTTATCGACCTGCATTGTATATTCATAAGTCCTTCTTAAAATTGCCTGTATTTTTACTCTGGTCAGGTTGATATCAATAGGCTTTGTAATATAGTCATCCGCTCCGAATTGCATTGCAGATACCATATCCATCGAATTATTGTGAGAAGATATGAAAATTATAGGTACATTTGAGTTTTCTCTGATTTTCTGAGTCCAGTAAAATCCGTTGTAGTATGGTAGAGTGATGTCCATAAGTACAAGGTCGGACTTAAAATCTTCTATCTCACCTGCCACATTATTAAAGTCTTTCACAGACATTGTTTCATATCCCCACGCTCTGAGTTCATCTCCCAAAAGTTCCACTATATTTTCATCATCTTCCACAATAAATATCTTCATTAAATTAAACCTGTTCTTCTGCTAAAAGATTTTCTATAAATTCATATACTTCTTCTCTGCCCTGCTTGGTCTGTGATGAGAAGGGTATAAGTATACCTTCTTTCGGTAATCCAAGTCCTTCTCTCACTATCTTCACACATTTTAGCCACTTGACTTCTTTTTAACTTATCAAGCTTTGTAGCTATAATTACAGGCTGATATCCGTTATATACAATCCAGTCATACATCTGCTTATCATTTTTACCCGGCTCATGCCTTATATCAATCAGCAAAAATATACATCTGATTTGCTTTGAAGTATGTAGGTACTTTTCTATCATCTTACCCCATTTTTCCCTTTGTGGCAAGGTTTGCATTGGCATAACCGTAACCCGGAAGGTCAACAAAGTATAGATCATCATTAACTTTATAATAATTTATTGTCTGCGTCTTTCCCGGTTGACTTGATGTCCTTGCCAAAGATTTCCTGTTCATAAGAGAATTTATCAATGATGATTTTTCCTACATTTGACTTGCCTGCAAAGACTATTTCGGGTCTGTATTTTCGGGAAATGTACTGGTAATACCGCATACCGTCTCCAGCTCCGCTTTTTTTATTATCATAAGTACCTCTTTTATATTCTTTTTATATTACGTCAAAATTTTTAATCTGTCAGCGCTACCTTTTAGGACTTCTTTTTATATCCTTGACATATACAATTTCCAAACCGCCTGTGATTTCTGCCGACAATTCGGATACATCCACTTCATTTTCCTTCGGAACGCATACCGTCTTTACTCCCGCAAGCTTGGCAGCCAAAAGCTTTTCTTTTAAACCTCCTATAGGAAGTACCTTGCCTCTTAGCGTTATCTCTCCTGTCATTGCCACATCGGCCCTCACTCTTTTTCCTGTGATAGCGGAAATGATTGCTGTGGTCATTGTCACTCCGGCACTTGGACCGTCCTTCGGTACTGCCCCCTCCGGTATATGCAAATGTATGTCGTTCTTTTCAAAGAACCCTTCTTCTATATCATATTCCTTTGCCATACTTCTTACAAGGCTCTTTGAAATACCGGCACTCTCCTTCATTACATCGCCCATATTTCCGGTAAGTGTAAGTACTCCTTTTCCGGGCATTATATTTACTTCAATGCTAAGGGTATCACCACCTACACTTGTCCATGCAAGGCCTGTAACCATTCCGACCTGCGGCTCTTTTTCAACCTCATCATGTCTTACCTTTTCTTTTCCTAGGTACTTTCCGATGTTTTTTTCTGTTATTTTAAAACTCTTTTTACCCTCAAGTGATTCTCTGGCACATTTTCTGCAGATATCCCCTGATCCTTCTTGAAAGGTTTCTGACTCCGGCCTCTCTTGTATAGTTGTGTATTATCTTCTTTATAGCCTTATCACTGAAGTGAATTCCCTTATCCTTCATGCCGTTTGCTTCCACTTCCTTCGGAACAAGGTAACTCTTGGCAATATGATATTTTTCATTTTCGGTATATGAGCTGATTTCAATTATATCCATTCTGTCAAGAAGCGGTCTTGGAATGGTATCCAGAGTATTTGCCGTGGCTATAAATAAGACTTTAGATAAATCAAGAGGTATTTCAAGATATCTGTCTCTAAATGTCTTATTCTGCTCTCCATCAAGCACCTCCAAAAGTGCTGATGACACGTCTCCCTTATAATCTCTAGAACTCTTGTCTATCTCATCCAGCAAAAGCAGAGGATTTGCAACTTTGGCATGCTTTATAGCTTCCACAATTCTTCCCGGCATAGCACCTACATAGGTTCTTCTATGTCCTCTGATTTCAGCCTCGTCTCCCACTCCGCCAAGACTTATTCTTACATACTTTCTTCCAAGCGCCTTTGCAACGCTCTTTGCAATCGAGGTCTTACCTGTTCCAGGAGGTCCTACAAGACAGAGTATAGGTGAATTTCCTGTCGGGTTTAATATTCTTACAGAGAGATATTCAAGAATTCTGTCCTTTACTTTTTCAAGTCCGTAATGGTCCTCATCCAAAATCTTTTTTGCTCGTATTATATCATTAAAATCTTCACTGTATACACCGAAAGGCATTTTCAAAAACAGTGTCCAGATATGTTCTGATTACATTTCCCTCGGCACCGTTACTGCCGGCTGTATTAAGCCTGAAAATATCCTTTTTTATCTTCTCTTTATATTCATCAGCAAGCGCCAAGTTTTTAAGTTTCTCTTCGTACTCGTCGGAAACAGTCTCATAGCCGCTGTTTTTTTGCCATTTCATTTTGGATTACCTTCAAATGTTCTCTGAGAATATAATCTCTTTGGTTCTTTTGAAATATCCTTGTCTACTTCCGATTTTATTTTTTTCCGCAATTTTCTTTTCTGTCTATGGCCTCGCTCATAATCTCCATAAGCAGCATAGACTCTTCAACCGGTGTCTTTGCGGCATTTATAATCTTTTTCTTCTCATAATCGAGGTTTAGGGCAAGCCTTAATCTGTCCAAAAGCTCAGGCAGATTATCTATGGCAAGCAATTCGTTTAAGATATGTTTTTTAAATCTCTCATTTACATCGCTATAACCTCTCATTGTCAGCTGCAGACTGTTTAACATTCTGTCAAAAGCCTTCATCCGACTGTATATACTCTTCTACTTCCGCCTCATATTCATTCTCGGCATAATTATTTAAAGAAATAAAGCTTACCTCGTCTTAGCGCTCTTACTACAACTTCTATTACACCGTTATCTTTATTTTTTACACTCTCTACCTTTGCAATTACACCGTTAGTCTCGGTATATGCACTGTCTTTTCTCTCCTCTTCATTGTCCGCTTTATATCTTAAAATGAAAAGTTCTTCATCATTCTCATAAGCATCCAGCTGTGCCTTTATTATATTGCTGTCTGCAGATGAAAACCCTATCACCTCTCCCGGAAAGATGATTTGATTCCTTATCAATATTGTTTTTAATTTATTCATTTACACCCTAATATAATACCCCCGGTTGTTATCCGAGGGTAAAATTAAATTTAAGCACTTTCGCTGTTTTCATTTGTTTCTTTTACTTTTTTTGTTCTTACAGATTTATCTCTGTACACAATATCAGGTTCTCCACCGTCAATTGTTTCTTTTGTAATAGTACAAATACCTATATTCGGATCTGAAGGTATTTCATACATCATATCCGTCATCACACCCTCAAGTATGGATCTTAGACCTCTGGCACCTATTTTTCTCTCAAGCGCAAGATTGGCCACTTCTTCAACCGCAGATTGATCAAACTCAAGTTTAACATCATCAAGCTCAAATAGCTTTTGATACTGCTTTGTAATGGCATTCTTAGGCTTTGTCATTATCTGTACAAGCGCGTCCTTATCAAGCATATCAAGTGATACGGTTACAGGTACACGACCTATAAACTCAGGTATAAGACCGAACTTGGTCAAATCTCCCGGAAGTACCATCTTGAAAAGCTCGTCTATAGACTTTGAATTCTTCTCCACAACATCCGAATTAAATCCTATGCTGCCCTTTGAAAGTCTGTTCTCAACTATTTTCTCAAGTCCGTCAAATGCACCGCCGCATATGAACAGTATATTTGTAGTATCTATCTGGATAAGCTCCTGCTGTGGATGCTTTCTACCACCCTGCGGCGGTACCGAAGCCACACTGCCCTCCAGTATTTTCAGTAAAGCCTGCTGCACACCCTCACCCGATACATCTCTGGTGATAGATACATTCTCAGACTTCTTTGTTATTTTATCTATCTCATCTATATAAATGATTCCATATTCAGCTCTCTTGACATCACCGTCAGCCGCCTGAATAAGTTTAAGAAGAATATTCTCAACATCTTCTCCGACATATCCCGCCTCTGTAAGTGTTGTAGCGTCTGCTATAGCAAAAGGTACATTTAAAATTTTTGCAAGAGTCTGTGCCAAATATGTTTTACCCGAACCTGTAGGTCCAAGCATAAGTATATTACTCTTTTTGAATCTCAACCTCTGAGCTTTTCTTTGATTTAATTCTCTTATAATGATTGTATACCGCTACAGACAATACCTTCTTTGCATCATCCTGTCCGATTACATAATCATCAAGGAAATTTTTGATTTCCTTAGGTTTTAAAAGATTTATTTCATTTGAAGCATCATAGTAGTCAGATACTCCGTCAAGTTCCTCTTCAAGTATTTCAGAACATAATTCTATACATTCATCACAAATATATACTCCGTTCGGACTCGAAAAGAAGTCGTCTAACTCGATCGGATGTTTTTCCACAAAATGAGCAACATATTTTGTCCTTATTGGCCATGATACCTCCTTAGTGGTGTTCTATAACCTTATCTATGATTCCATAAGAAAGGGCTTCTTCGGCAGACATATAATTGTCTCTTTCAGTATCTCTTTCTATGACCTCTATCGGCTGATTTGTATTCTCCGCCAATATTTTATTTAATTTCTGTTTTGTCTTTAATATTTGTTCCGCAACTATCTTTATATCGCTGGCCTGTCCCTGCGCACCGCCTGAAGGCTGGTGAATCATTATCTCGGCATTAGGAAGGGCATATCTTTTACCCTTTGTACCGCCTGCCAAAAGGAATGCACCCATGCTTGCAGCCATACCCATACATATGGTTGATACATCACATTTTACATATTGCATTGTATCATATATAGCCATACCTGCCACAACACTTCCGCCCGGGCTGTTTATATAAAGATTGATATCCTTTGTAGGATCTTCCGACTCAAGGAAAAGGAATCTGTGCAACTACAAGACTTGCAGTAACATCATTTACCTCTTCTCCCAAGAAAATTATTCTATCCTTTAAAAGTCTTGAGTATATATCAAAGGCTCTCTCGCCTCTGCTTGTAGACTCAATGACTGTAGGTACTAAACTCATAACTCTCCTATCTTTAAGGATTTTTTTAAATCCTTTAATACTCCAATAAGCCAGCCTTATGGCTGACTTATTTTTTAAATTGGTTTATACTAATTTAGCATTTTCTACTAAAAAGTCAATAGCTTTTTTTGAACTGCAAGATCATCAGTCATCTGCTTTCTCTGTTCTCGCCAAAGAATCCTTTAATCTTTTTCCAAGTCCATCTTATAAGAATCTGCTATCTTCTGAAGTTCTTCATCTATCTCAGCCTCACTTACGGTAATCTTCTCAGCCTTTGCAACTTCCTCAAGTACAAGTCTTGTCTTGATCTGCTTTAATGCCTGAGGCTTGAACTGATTGTTTAAATCGGCCTTTGTCATACCTGTAATCTGAAGGTACTGATCAAGTGTAATACCCTGGCTCTCCATTCTTCTGCCATAGTCTGCCACAAGTCCTTCAACCTGTGCCACAACCATAGGCTCAGGAATGTCCATAGTGGAAGTCTCAATCAACTTGTCCACAACAGCATTCTCATTCTCTGTAGCTGCTCTCTTTGCCTTAGCCTCTGAAAGCTGCTTCTTTAAATCTTCCTTGTACTCGGCCATTGTATCAAACTCGCTTATCTCGCTTGCGAAATCATCATCAAGCTCAGGAAGCTCTTTCTTCTTAATTTCCTTTACGGTACAAGCAAATACTGCAGCCTTACCTGCAAGGTCCTTCATCTGATAGTTCTCAGGGAAAGTTATATTTACATCAAAAGCCTCTCCGACATTGTGTCCGATAATCTGATCCTCAAATCCCGGAATAAATGCACCTGAACCGATAACAAGAGGATAATCCTCTCCCTTACCGCCGTCAAAAGGAACTCCGTCAATGCTTCCCTCGAAATCAAGTGAAATATTGTCTCCGCTTTCTACAGCTCTTCCCTCAACAGTGATCAGTCTTGCGTTCTTCTCCTGCTCGCTCTTTAATGCACTTGCTATATCATCATCATTAACAACTTCGTCAGCCTTCTTTACTTCGATACCCTTGTACTCACCGAGAGTTACTGCCGGCTTAACTGCAACCAATGCCTCGTATACGAAATCTTCGCCTTTTTTAGCATTCTTAATCTCTATCTGTGGTCTTGAAACGATCTCAAGCTCACTGTCTCTTACTGCGCTTGGATATGTTGCGTCAAGCATAAAGTCTATAGCATCGGGAATCAAATTCTCAGAACCGTACATCTTCTCAAAAAAACTTCCTGTGTAACATGTCCTTTTCTAAATCCCGGAACATTGAATTTATTTTTTTATTTCTCTTAAAGGAATCAGCTATAGCCTTATCAAATTCTTTAGCTTCTACTGTGACTGTAAGCTTTGCCATATTTTTCTAATTTTTGTACTTCTACGCTCATTAAAGTTTCTCCTTGTTTCATAAATGCCTAAAGAGGCACATCTAATTGACCATTATATCATAAAGATAAATCTCATACAACAGTCATTAAAAAATTTTAGAATTAAAATCACTTAAATTTACTTATCACATGTAACTACCAGGCAGCCTCTTGCATAATCACTCTCCTTGTAAAGACTTAAAGGCATCACAAGAATATCCTCCACCTTGCTGCCATATTCCTTTACATAGCGCTCTCTATCCTCAGGTGAATAATCATATATACCTGCCGAGTAAATACGTCCGCTCTGCAAATCCACTTCAAACTGCAAGTTCTCTGTCTTTATATTTATATTTTTTTCCTGCAGCACCTACCGCTGTAGTTTCAAAAAGCACCCTCAAAGCTATGTTTACCGGCATCAAGCGCTACAACCTTTTCCAGACTCTCACCGGTAGTTGTATCAAAATGTGAAATATCATTTCCGTCAATCTTTAAATCTTTTCCATACAGATGTACAATGGCTCTGTCTCTATTCTCATTATTAAATTCATTAGCCTTTGCCTGTCTCTTTTTATTAAAGCTCATCATAATAACAAAGAGCACCGCCCAAACTACCACTACAATTGCAACAATTAAAAATGTATTATTCATAATTCCTCAAAAATATTTCCTGCGCTTTATATATTAAAAGGCACGAATATTATAACAAATATGGTTTAAGTCTACAATGTTTCTATGTCATTTATATTCAAATATTTTTCTTTAATTAATACAAAAAAATTATGTATACTGATTTTGAACCGGAACAGGCTTATAATTTAAACATAAGACAATTTATGAAGCAGAATCAACTTATAATACGAAGGAGTACTATGGAAAATATAGAAATAGAAAGAAAATTTCTTGTAAAGGAAATTCCCGATAAACTTGACACCTTTGAAAGAATAGATATGACTCAAGGATATTTAAATACAAATCCTGTAGTCAGAATCCGAAAAAGAAAATGATGATTATGTTCTTACTTATAAAGGAAGCGGATTGCTGTCACGAAGCGAATATAATCTTCCGCTCAATGAAGAGTCCTTTGAACATTTACTAAAAAATGTGACGGTATTATTATATCAAAAAGCAGATATAAAATTCCGCTAAAAAAACAATCTCATAGCGGAGCTTGATATATTCAAAGGTGACCTTGACAGCCTCAAACTTGTAGAGGTGAGTTTAACTCTATAGAAGAAGCCGATAATTTCACCCCACACGAATGGTTCGGCGAAGACGTTACCACGGACGGCAGATACCACAACTCATATATATCCAAGTACGGATTACTCAAGTGGAGATACTAAAAAGGGGGATGTGAAAAAACTCGATTGAGTTTTTCGCATCTCCCCTTTTTACATTTATTATGTATAGTTGGCTGAAATTATACGCGAAAAAAGCGCACTTCCCCTACCCCATAGAAATTCTTTTTTTGAATCTATGCGGCAGTTCTGTTTCTCATCTTTTTTTTCTGATATTTATATAAATTATGTCCTATCGCCACGAGTAAAACTTCCAGTTTGACTGAATGAATACCTCTTCGGACAATTCTCTTGTACCAACGGTCGTTTTTCATAATTCCGTAAGTGCCTTCTGCTTGTATCGAACGGTTCATTCGTAATAACGCACCATGGATACTTTCCAGGTTTTCAATTACTTCCTGATGCATGGAAGTTAGTTCCTGATTGATCCGAACGGTTCGATTCTTATCTGTATTCTTACATTTCTTTGCATATGGACATCCGCTACAGTCTTCGCATTCATACAGTTCTTCCTTGCGTCCGTACTGATTTCCTCTCACATCTTTTCTGCATAAAAAATGGAATGCTTTATCGTTAGGACATCTCATGACTCCTTGCTCATCGATTCTGAAGTTAACTGCACGAAATGGATCTTCATGATATTTCCGATCCTTAGTTTCCTTTTTAAACATTGGAAATTTCATATACTTTTCAATTCCGTTCTGTTCACAGAAAATATAATTGTTGTATGAGCCATATCCGGCATCTGCCACAGGATATTTGGGATAGAATCCATAAGCTTGTTTGAAGTGCTCCATCAAAGGAACGAAACAATCCATATCTGAACGATAATGGTTCACGTCAACAACTGCAATATATTCATCTGCTACACCAATCTGTACATTATATGCCGGAAGAAGCTGATCATTGCCCATGTAATCCTTTTTGATACGCATAAAGGTAGCCGAGTTATCTGTTTTAGAGTAACTGTTTCGGTCAGGACCACAGATTTCAATTTTTTGTATGTATTCTTGAAGTTTCTGACAGAAAGTAGTCAAGTGTTCATAATGACGTTGTTCTTTGGATTTTCGCTTTCCGCTTCCGTAAACAAATGTACTTGTATCCAGTTCCCATAAAAGTACCAGCTGTTCAACGATTTCATTCAGATAATCCGGTACATACTCTGTGTTTGTTGTGATCTGCACCCCACTCCATGCGATTTCTGTATTAATTTCATCAATCTCCGCAGTGATTTTTTCGTAAAGCCTGTAACGGAACTTTTCTGTAGCCTTCTTCCATACCCAAGTATACTTGTTTGCGTTTGCTTCAAACTTGGAGCCGTCGATGTAGAGATGTTGCAGATCTACATGCTCCTCTTTAAAGATAGCATGATTGATGTCGTTAAAAATGTTTTCAATCTTATCTTGAAGTATTTCATTGATAAAATATCCAAAGGTTCTGTATGACGGAGTACGGTGATCCATGAGATACATGAACCTGATATTAACTTTGCAGTTGTCTTCCAGTTCTCTCAGAGAGCAGTAACCGCTAGTCATAAATCCGAAAAGTACTGTTTTTAACATGTTGACCGGATTATATCTGAGTCGTCCGGTTATGTACTCCGGAATATCCGTCAGATACTTGTTTAAATCGATTCCTCCTATCAATCTGTCAAATGTTAAAACAGGATCCAGCAGATCCAAACAATCTGAAAGAAACAGATCCAAACAATCTGAAAGAAACAGATCCAAACAATCTGAAAGAAACAGTGGTAAATATCCTTGTTTTGAATTACAATAATTAGTGTGTAAATTTTTTTCATTGCAAGTTAATTTTACCACAAAAAAATAGGACCTTTCGCATGATCGAATGGTCCTATTTCTTTAGGTACTTATTTCACAGCCCCTTTTTTATTTTTTTCTATTTTATGTATACCGTTTTTAATCCCGGCAAATACACCGTTTGTGTTCTTCCTCCACAATTTATTAAATGTAAACTCCGCTTTAATCAAATGCTCATTTAAATTATTAACCTTATTAAAGTCACTTTTTAAACTCCTTCTTCGACTTGCTTCCAAGCAATTGCAGTATATTCTTTATATTACAGCTTCTAATCAACTCGTCCTCTAAATTGTAAACTTGTGGTATAAGTATAACATCCTTTATCTTTTTATGTTTCTCTAAAAAAACTTAGTGTTTTTATCCAAAAATAGCTCTACTTTTTGTATCAGTATCAAATACCAACACCACTACCGTATTATCTTTTTAAGTTCAACATATGAGTACTTTTTTTATCTCTCGTTCAACAACATTAAATATATCTATTTTTTTCCTGGTCTTATAACATTAAATTTTTTTCATCCTTACACTTACTCAATATCTCTACAAGAACTCTTTCGTTCTCACCTTCCACATAATAATGGTATTGACCTAATTTCATTGATTTCACCCCGCATCTTCATCTAATACATCATCTATATCATCTTCATATGCCAAATCGTATATTAACTCAATTCTTGGTGCCACTGCAAAAATATCATTATCTACTGCATTCCTTACCGAATCTGTTGCTTTCTTTAGTCTGTTTGATACCGACTCACACGAAATAAAAAATTCACCACCTATATTTTCCTTTCTCATAAACAAAAAGAATGCTTAGGTAAGTCCATATCTGTAATGTCCATATTATGTGTTGTAAAGAACATCTGCTCTCCACTACCGAGTTTAGATATCATTACTGATAGGATAGCTTTCTCAATATCGCTGTGTATATACGAAAACTTCTCATCACAATAATAAAATCCGTTTCTATGCTCCATAAGCGCAGTAAGAAAGCCTGATATTTCAATTCCTGCTTTCGTTCCGCTTGAAAGAATATTGTTAGGGTCCAGTACTTTTCCTTCCTGTATTATAAGATTTTTATTATTCATCACTATGGCATAAGTATGTTCAATTTTGTCAACTTTTTTTATATCGATAATTGAATTGTCTAATGTCATCAACACATTTTTCAAAAACTTTTAAATACAATTCATTCTCCAAGTCATCAACTTTTATGTCTCGAATATAGTAATTGGAATCCATAGGATATGTAAAATTCCATCCAAGTCTACTTGATTTTTGAAGCTTTTATCTAAAGCCTCTATTCCCTCAAACACCTCTACTTCTTTTTCGATTTTTATTCTTTCAACACACTTTTCATAGCTGTCACCTTTTTAATATTTACACACTTCAACGATATTTTTGCATCGATCAATAGAATATTCTTCCTCTTCGGGCGGTATAATAACTTCCAGCGAATATAAAAGTATTCTTGTCGGAAACATAGTCGATTGAGAAAAATACTTTCTTTTTTTATTATCAGATATTCTATCTGTTATATTTGACAATTCCTTCCTCTTCATAAAGTTGAATATATACATCAACATTTTTACCAAAAGAGTTTTTCCACTTGCATTAGTACCCATAAGTATATTAACTTTCTTATATCTGAAATTAGGAAACCCCGGCAAATACTCTCTTTCTATAGAGCTGTTCACTATTTTTTTAGGGTATGAAAAAAATTCGCATAAAAATCATCAAAAGCACAAATATTCTTCAACTTTACATACATAACAATCATAAGCTTCCTCCTATTATTACTTCCATTTATAAAGTAATAATATAATTATAGCATATTATAATTATAGGGTCAAAGATAGCAAAAGCCTAATTTGAATATAAAAAAAGGCTCCGGGAAACCTAATCCTAAAAGCCTTCTTTTTGCATTATCTCGCAGCCATATAGATATTGTACATATCATTATAATCAAGTGATTTAAAACTTCCTATACTTCTTGATTTTTTATAGGAACAGTTTATTGCCAAGTCCTCACAGTCTTTTTCGCTTACCTCTCTGTTAAGAAGTTCTTGTAAACTTACAGGCATTCCGACAGACTTGAAAAATTCAACAGTCTTTTCAATACCTATATCAGCCGCCTTTTTATCATCAGTCTCAACTACTCCATATACCTTTCTTGCAAAATTTGCAAATCGCTCTATATTTTCATTCTTTACATAGTTTGCCCAAGAAGCAAAAATTGCACTAAGTGTAGCACCATGTGTTGAATCATAAAGTGATGATATAGCCATTCCAAGCTGATGGCATGACCAGTCACCGTCTCTTGGAGTATCACCTTTTGCTCCAAGACCTGTAAGACCAATATGTGATACACTTCCGCACCACATAACTTCACTCATAGCTTCATAGTCGGTTGGATTTTTTACAGCCTTCGGTCCGAATTTTATAATATCTCTAAAGAGTCCCTCAGCCATCTCATCTGTCAAATGATTACCCAGAATATTAGTAAAATATCTCTCAGATGTGTGCATAAAGATATCTGCCGCACCGGCACCTATCTGATACTTAGGTAATGTGTAGGTAAGCTCCGGATCCATTATCGCAAACTTACATCTGTTAAAATCAGTTGTTATTCCCTTCTTTATACAGCTTCCTGTTACATCATCTGTCAGAACAGCTGAGTCACTGGTCTCGGAACCCGCTGCGGCAATAGTCAAAACGGTACCTATCGGAAGAGATTTTTCCACCTTCTTTCTTTGAAAGAAAAACTCTTCTATATCGGTATCGGGACTTGCCACACCTATTGCAACAAACTTTGCGGTATCTATTACACTTCCGCCGCCTACCGCCAGCACAAACTCGGCCCCGAACTTGACGGCCTCCTTTGTCATCTCCTTTGCTTTACTTAAAAGCGGATTCGGCACCACACCTCCAAGTAATAGTACATCTATACCTTCAGACTTTATCTTTTCTTCTACCAAATCAAGCAGACCGCTTTTCTTTGCACTGTTTCCGCCAAAGATAACTGCAACCTTCTTTACTCCGAATTCTTTTATTAAATTTCCTATATCATTCCTTGTTCCTGCTCCGAAAAACAATCCTTGTAGGTGAATAATAATTAAACTTTTGCATATACTACCTCACTTTTCATTTATTCTATTTATCAAGTCCATATAATCCTTGCAGTATTTTTCATAAAGGGGCTCCAAGATTTTCTTGAAATTTGCTCTATCCTCGCCTGATAAAGTATTTATCTCTATACCTTTATCTACAAGCTCCTTCTCATATATCTTTTCCTGTTTTGCCCAGATTTCTCTCTCATAAATACTGCTCTCTATGGCAGCCTCTTTTATAATTGCCCTGTCTTCTTCTGAAAGTTTACTCCATGTAACATCAGAGCAAAGTTGCATTTCAGGAACTCTGGTATGCTCATCCTTTGTGTAATATTTTGCATATTGATAATGCATTGCCGATATATAAGACGGAATATTATTCTCCGCACCGTCTATCACACCTCTTTCAAGAGAAGCGTAAACCAGACTGTACTCCTGTGCCACCGGCTCAGCTCCCAAAGCTCTAATCATATCCTTCATAAGGTCTGATTGCTGCACTCTGATTTTTAATCCCGACAGATCCGATATATCTTCTATCGGTCTTACATTGTTATAGAAGTTTCTCGCACCGGCAGTATAAAATGATAAAGGCTCAATGCCGGAACCCTCAAACTGTGCAAGGATTTCATCGCCTATCTCGCTGTAAAGTACATTCCACATATGCTCCTCATCCCTGTATAAATAAGGCATCTGCAAAACGTTCAAAACCTCAATATCGTTTGAGAGCGGTGAAATAGATGCTCTGGTAAAATCAATTCCTCCAAACTTCAGCTGTTTTATAACACTCAGCTCGTCTCCAAGCTTTCCGTCATATACTACTTCTATTACTATTCTCCCCTTGCTCTTTTCCTCTACAAGTCTTGCAAACTCAAATGCTCCCAGTGTAGTCGGATAATCCTTCGGGTGGTTTTCCGCATATGTAAAAACATACTCGGTAGCCGGATTTTTTCTCACGCATGAAGTATTAATAATCATAACGGAAATGATAAAAACCATATCAGTTTTCTCTTCATCTTTTTATTTTTCCCAAAATATCATTAAATATTTTTTTGTAATCTTTACCTACGATTCTCTTTGTCAGAATATATCCGTTTGTATTGTCGGTAAAAAAATTATAAGCATACACGGAAATCTCTTTCCGGCTTTGACTCTACTCAGTCAATATACTCGTGCTTCCCCTCCACCTCTACGGTTATTCCTTTTTCACCAATTTCAAGTGTCAGTTCCTTAGAGTATTTACACTCCCTCTCGCCCTGTTATACATCATAAAAAGGTTGAAAGAGCACGAAGAAAAAGTACGGCAAATACAAGTATTACTCTAAGAAAATTATTGGCTTCATGCCATCTTGAAATTATAAAGCGCAAGCATTACAAACGTGAAAATAATATTCACGATTCCCGCAAGTGAAGAATATAGAAAAAAAGAAAGACAGCTTAAACAACTCAAAAGCTGTATTCTTGTAGTGAAATTTGTAATTCATAGAGCCTCCATGTATTAGTGTTGTATAACTATTTTATATCAAAAAAATATCGGGGTTGGCAAAATAGCGTTTCTCACGCAAAAAGACGGGTTGAATTTCAACCCGTCCCTGATGTCAAAGCCTTTTCTAATACTTTTTTGTTATTACTTAGCAGCCTTATTCTGGTTTACCAAGATATTTGTTGTTCCTGCATCCTTGCCTGCATTGAACTGATCCCAAAGAAGATCCATTGAAAGCTGAACGCCCTTGCCCTGGCTTAACTTATCATCTTTATCTGTTCTGTTCTCTGTTGTACCTGTTGTGTAAACACCCTTTGCATCAGGATCCATAGCTACACCAACGAAGATATCAAGTCTTTGATCTGTAGCAGGTGCACACTTAATAATATTGTTCTGTAAAGCCTGCTTTAAGTCTATATCATCAAGAGCTGACAATCTAACGAAGTCAACGCCTCCAACTGTGAAGAATCTATCATCACTAGGTACTTCGCTTGCTACAGCCTTAGCAAGTTTGAATGTATCTTCATTTCCTGTATTCTTAGGATTGTACTGCTCTCTGTGAATATATACGGCAACACCGATCATATCCTCAAGATTTCCCATATCTTTCTTATCAAGTGTCTTTGCCTCAAACTTAATATTGCTGAGCTTTGCTGCGATATCACCGACATTTACAATATCTGAACGGAATACCTGTGCATATCCCGGATACATATTGTCAACTGTTATCTGAATCTTACCGCTTGCGTCTGTAACCGCCTTATTGTAAGGACCTACCTTCTTTGATAATCCCTCTTTATCTACAAGCTCTGCATTGAAATTAACACTGTTGTATCCCTTTGCTCTGTCTTTGTAAGCATCAACTGTTCCCGGTGCCGCAATACTGTTGTAATCCTTAGGACCTCTTAAGAAGAACTGATCGCCAACGAATCCTGACTCATCTATACCGTCTACGATTGACCATCCTGCGCCCTTCATTGTCTCATCTGAGTACTGTCCGTATAATCCGAGGTCAACGAATCTTACACCGAAATCTCCTGTTGTTGCCTTAGTTGTTACGTTTAATGAATCTGTCCAATAAGCATAACCTGTTCCTGCCAATACCAATCCTAATGCTACTATTCCACCAACTAATGTGTTTCTTCTTGATTTTCTCATCTTTTCCTCCTAAAAAAATCGGATATTAAATTGTGAATCATGATTTCAACTTTTGAAAAACGGATATTTTCTCGTTTTTCACTTATGTTCCAATTGTATAGCATTTGTTACATTTATAAAATGTACTCAAGTCATAATTTGGACTACCACTAAAGTAGTATATGAGTAATCAAATCTAAACATTACTCTCAAAGAAGTATATATAATCCTTTGAAAGTATATATATCTTACCGTCCTTAGGCAGCTCTTTTTCACCTTCAATATAAAGTACGGGCTCTCTGATTTCATCTGCCAATTCTATCAGATCTGTAATACTTTTTACTCTTATTTCAGACTTTTGCGAAATATCGGGCAGATTTTCAATACAAACCATTCTGCTGCCGTACTTTCTCACCAACTCTGAAAGTTTCTTTTGTTCCAGTTCTTTTCCCTCCATATTTTGCAGTAAAGAATCTTACAAATACAAGAATACCGGCAGCTACAAAAAGTAATAATATAAATATCGCATAAGAACTGAAAGCAGGCATAACATTAACAAGATTTGATTCTTTAATATCACCGCTGTCCTCCACCGGCTCGGCCTTTCTTATTTCATAGAACTTATCATTATTTATAGGTATATCAATTCTGTATGAAAACGGCTTTTCCTCTCCGTCCACAATATATTTTCCGCTAAGCTCAACGTAGAAATCCTTTCCCGTTTCTCCGCCAAGTGCATTTTCTATCTCCTGTGCATAATTTCTGTATGCCGCTCTGTCTATACTCAGACTTTCATTTATTGAGGCGCTGCTTGTAACACTCTCAATCACCCTGCCCTCAATAATAGGATATATTTTTTCATACACCGGAACCTTCTCTTCATCTTTTCCTGTTTGATACCCTTCAAGTACAGCCCGTATAATATAATCTCCGGATATGCTTAAAGCATTTGTCATAGCAAGTTCCGACTTAAAATCAATATTTATAAAATCCGTAATTGCGCTTGGATATACTCTTCCTTCTTCCAGAAACTCTTCTTCAAAAACATTATTTTCTTTCAGATGTACCCTATAAGAGGCACCTGTTGTTATGTTATAGGAATTTACAACCACTTCCTCTGTTCGGGTATGTGGTCTTATATTTATAAATAAGAGTATCGCACTTACAAGACACAATATACCGCCTAAAACATACAGAAAAAATCTTGTATTTTTTGTCAGCTTAAAATCATCTTTTTTATCCTGCTCCAAGGTATGTACATCTTTTGTCTTTTTCCTGTTATCTTTTATGATTTTCTTCATCAGTTGTCTATAACTCCCTCCGGAATTTTATCCTGTCCTTTCAGTATCAATGTCGGCAAACCGATCTTAGGTACAACTTTTATCACTGTACCCTTTATATCATTCGGTTGTACTTTCTCTTCATCGATGGCATTATTATTATCCCCCTTAGTCTCAAAACTCAAATTTCCCGCTTCATCTTTTAAAACTTCTTTAATTCTGTGGGTTATTATGATATTACCCCGCTTAAAGTTTATAATATCTCCTTTTGAAAGCTCATATATCTCGTCTTCATTTGATATTTTATGTACCAACACCACATCTCCCGGCATTATTAGAGGTTCCATACTTCCTGTAAGTATTACGGAAGGATATACCGGAAATACTCCCACGCAAAACCATGCAAAGGCTGTTGCTACTAAAAGGGAAATCAGATACATCACATCGCTTTTTTTATCTTCACTTCTCTTTCTTACAGTTGCAAAAACATGGTCAGATATAAACATGGCATAGACAATCGGAAAAGCAATTCCTATGGCTCCGTCAAGAAGCCACGACAATTCAGGCAATACAGGAAAGCATTTTTCAAAAATCTGTATTATCCCGATATACACTACACTTGGCAGCACACCTCCATAGAATACAAATACCGACATAAGAATGTTCTTTGCCGCTATCGGCAATAAAATCTGTGTACTGTATATAAACAACTCTTTAAATTCTTTTATAGCCAAAAGACTTCCAAAGTTGATTTCTGTAAGGCACATTATTATTGTTATAAGAAATATAGCTGTTCTCTTATATTTTTAAAGTTTTACATGCCGATGCAAAAGAGTAATACCTTATCATCTCCTTTGCCGTAATTGCCGGTATTATCGTCAGTGCATTTGCAAATATTCCCGGAATCGATGTATCATAGGGGCTGGCCCCCAGCTTTTTCATAAATACCGCCGGCACAAATTTCAGTGCTATAAATATTATTCCCCGATAAACCGTATCCTACAATGTATCTGCTTGCAGGATTTTTTACAGGTATATAAAGCCATGGTAAAATAAAAAGCATAATGCCTATCAGTATGCACCAATATAAAGACACAATAAAAGGCATCTCTAAGGTCTTTACTTTAATATATGGTAAGGCCGGAATTATTACACATAGTAAAAGTATACTTGCATAAATAATATATCTTTTTCAAGGCTTATCTTTTTCATATCATTTGGATTCAGTAATGTTCTCAGACTTATCTTCACCTAAAGATTTCTCGGGTTCCTGTGTAATTTCTTCAGACTTTTTAGGTCTTATAACAAGGTCCCTTTGATCAGGTTTGATATTATCTCTTTGTTCGGATTTTTTTAACCGTATCTTCATTCTCCTCTTTTGAAATTGCCCCCTCATCCGCCTTACTTTCTTTTTGAACCGTTTCTTCTTTTACTTCTATTTGTGCTTCATAAGCAAATGCAACATTGGCCTTTACCTTCAGCTCATCCTTCCAGTATGCCCATGAAGTCAGGCAGAATATTAAAGCCATTGCCGATGCGGCTATACATAAACAAATTCTTTTTTTCATATTCCTCTCCTATTTACCGCCGTCCTGCACTTTAGATCCTCTCTGAAATACATCAAAAGGTATCTCACAGGAATATGTCACCACTACGCCGTTTCCTACTGAAGATACAAGGTTTCCTTCATTAAAATCAAGATCAAGGCTTTCCTGAACTTTCTCACTGTTTATAATGAAACTTACCGGCAGTTCAAGTATTTTTTCCGCGCTTTCCGCCTTGAGTTTCAGATAAATCTGTCCGTTAAACTCATCTTTTCCTTCTTCACTCAAAGTCTTATATACTTCAAACTGTAGAGGTTGCATAAAAGCAGCCTCATCTTCTCCAAGAGAATATGCCGCTCCTTCATATGCAAGCACAGCCTTATCCGCTTTCAACTCCAAGTCCTCTCCTGTCTTTGTCATATCAAGCTTTGTATAATTTAATTTATTTACGGTACTTCCTTGTGAGGTTGTAAGAGGAAAATCCAATTTCAAGAGCTTTCCCTCAAGTAATGAATTCACAGGTAAACCCTCAGTAAATGTAATCTCAACTTCCTTATCTGTTGTACTGAACTCGGCATCTATCAAAGTTTCATTATTTCCGCTTTCATCAGTCAGATACACCGAATACTTCTCATCGGAATTTCCGGCAAATAATATATCCATAACTCCGCTCGTCATCTTCATTTCTGCCGATAAAGCGGAATGCCAGCTTGAATAAGCTCCGCCTATTGCCGCCAATCCGAAAAAAATAAAAATCAAAAAAACAAACGGTTTCTTTAAAAACTTTCTATTACTGTGCATAACTCTCCTATCCTATATATGATTTTTATAAATTACAGCTTGTGTCGGCCGAATTAAATGCTAATTCAAATTTTTTTCAATATTTCGTTCAACAAATACCAATACTTCCGTTCTGCTGTCACATATCAAGCTTACCGAATATATTTGAAATATGTTTCTTTACAGTACCTTCAGATACAAACAAGTCCTCTGCAATTTTTGCATTTGTATAACCCTCTCTTAAAAGCAGTGCAACTTCCAGTTCTCTTTTTGTCAGAGCTTCTATCTTTTTTTCTTCTTCCGTAAAGCTTCCCATATTGTCAACCAGGTCTGAAGAGTAGAATTTTCCTCCCCTGTCGACAACTTTAAGGCTATACATAATATCGTCTATAAACGCATCTTTTAATACATACGCGTCTATCCCGAGATTTTTTGCTTTTACAAAATCGCTTTCACTTGAAGATGAAGTTATTACAAATGTCTTTATAGCTTTATCATGTCTTTGTACCCACTCCAAAAATTCAAATCCGCTCTCATTATGTAAATGCAAATCCACAAATGCCATATCTACCGGTTTATGCTCTACCAAATCGATGGCTTCACCGACAGTGCCCGCCTGCAAGGTTTCCTCCTCCGGCTTGTGAAGTTTTATAATTGATTCCAGTCCCTGTCTTGCAATAGGGTGATCGTCTAAAAACAAGTACCATATTCCGTCCTCCTGTTATCTCGGCAAACTAAGTTTAACTCTAACACCTTTTTTTATCGTCATATACCACACTCAAATATCCTTTTAATAAAACAGCTATATTTCGCATATTTCTTAAGCCGTTACCTTCTGAGAAGTTTTTATCCTCTCTTGAAAAACCTGTTCCGTCATCTTCTATCAAAAGCTCTACAGTATCTGATTGCATTTTTTTAATTCTATATTTATATTTTTTTGACTTGCCATGTTTTTATAGCATTATTCACGGCCTCACATGCAACTCTGTATAGAGCTATCTTTTGCGCTATCTTTATATAATCCGCTTCTTCATCCAAATTTAAATTTATCTTTACATCATTAAGCCTTTCAAGTTCCTCCATATATGCATATAGCGCATGAATAAATGTATTTATATTATCCTTGAATCTTTTTCCGTAGATACTTTCTCTAAGCTCCGCCATAGTGCTCTCTACAGATTTTTTTCAGTATATGTATGGACTCTATAATATCTTTTTCTATATCCCCCTCTTCCGCCTTTACCTTACTTTCCAATACCGCAAGATTACAGGTAATGCCGAAAAGTTTCTGTATTACCGTATCATGTATTTCGTTTGCAATACGATTTTGTTCCTCTACAGCTACATATCTTTCTATTTGGGCATATGTATCCAGATTATTGAATACCGTCTTTATCAACTGTAAGTAGAAATCCTTTCCGTCATCATGCAACTCCGATGCACGCCTTATCAAAATACCGCTTAGATAATCGGTCTCTCCTATTTTTATTAATTCATAAGTATTACCGGATGACTCTATTTTTAATATTTCTACATTCTCACCATTACCGGAGTATTCATCTTGAAACTTTACCTTTTCCGATATGTCATCATATACATCTTTTTCAATACCGCAGCTCTCTATAATCTCAGGAAAATCATCACGTTCAAATTTTACAAGCACAAATTCCCGATACAAATTGTTATTTCTAAGCAGCATTGACAACTTTTCCATGATTTTTTTCGGATCCGTCATTGCAAAAAGTCCAAAGCTCTCACTCAGCTCCGTCAACATTACAAAGGCATAGTTGCTAAGTTCTTTTTCTTTATTCAGCTCCGTATTCAAGCTTTCAAGTTCTTCATTTTGCTTTCCTATGTATGCTACATAGTAACGGATTATATAAAACTCACACATAAGCATACCCATGCCCAGAATAATATTGATATCCTGATAAGACGAATTTTCTATACTCTTTCCGGCTATGGCACAAAATAAACACCAGATACATGCAATGAATGTCACCGTGATATTTTTGTCTAAAGCAACCATCAATAAAATACAGTTGACTTCATACCACAAATACGGACTGTTGCATCCTCCGCTAAGAAATATAAATATCCCATACGCAAATACTTCCAAAACGAACATAATCCTAAAGTGCATTCTGTTCTCACAGACCTTTTATACAACCAGCAACTTAATGCACATGAGACTGACATCCCCAAAAAATAATCAGATTTATATTCTCTTTGTTATATACCGAAACCGAAATATAAAAATACTGTTGATATTATAAAAGCCGCTATTCTCCACAATACGTTTATATTTATATATGTGGAGCATTCTTTTCCACCCATCTAAACCGTTCCCCTGCACAGCCCCTAGAGCCGTCTATTAAAAATTTATTTAATTTATGATTTAAACTTTCTATTACTTTCTTATTATATATCACTATAAGATATATATCTAGTAAAACTTTTTTTAGTAATAGTCACATGTCGAAAAGTTTGTATTGCAATAAAAAAAGGGGCTGTGAAATAAGTACCTAAAAGAAATAGGACCATTCGATCATGCGAAAGGTCCTATTTTTGTGGTAAAATTAACTTGCAATGAAAAATTTACACACTACTTATTGTAATTCAAAACAAGGATATTTACCACTGTTTCTTTCAGATTGTTTGGATCTGCTGGATCCTGTTTTAACATTTGACAGATTGATGGGAGGAATCGATTTAAACAAGTATCTGACGGATATTTCGGAGTACACAACCGGACGACTCAGATATAATCCGGTCAACATGTTAAAAACAGTACTTTTCGGATTTATGACTAGCGGTTACTGCTCTCTGAGAGAACTGGAAGACAACTGCAAAGTTAATATCAGGTTCATGTATCTCATGGATCACCGGACTCCGTCATACAGAACCTTTGGATATTTTATCAATGAAATACTTCAAGATAAGATTGAAAACATTTTTAACGACATCAATCATGCTATCTTTAACGAGGAGCATGTAGATCTGCAACATCTCTACATCGACGGCTCCAAGTTTGAAGCAAACGCAAACAAGTATACCTGGGTATGGAAGAAGGCTACGGAAAAGTTCCGTTACAAGCTTTACGAAAAAATCACTGCGGAGATTGATGAAATTAATGCAGAAATCGCATGGAGTGGGGTGCAGATCACAACAAACACAGAGTATGTACCGGATTATCTGAATGAAATCATTGAGCAGTTATTACTTTTATGGGAACTGGATACAAGTGCATTTGTTTACGGAAGCGGAAAGCGAAAATCCAAAGAACAGCGTCATTATGAACACTTGACTACTTTCTGTCAGAAGCTTCAAGAATACATACAAAAAATTGAAATCTGTGGTCCTGACCGAAACAGTTACTCTAAAACAGATAACTCGGCTACCTTTATGCGTATAAAAAAGGATTACATGGGCAATGATCAGCTTCTGCCGGCATATAATGTACAGATTGGTGTAGCAGATGAATATATTGCAGTTGTTGACGTGAACCATTATCGTTCGGATATGGATTGTTTCATTCCTTTGATGGAGCACTTCAAACAAACTTATGGATTCTATCCCAAATATCCTGTGGCAGATGCCGGATATGGCTCATACAACAATTATATTTTCTGTGAGCAGAACGGAATTGAAAAGTATATGAAATTTCCAATGTTTAAAAAGGAAACTAAGGATCGGAAATATCATAAAGATCCATTTCGTGCAGTTAACTTCAGAATTGATGAGCAAGGAGTCATGAGATGTCCTAACGATAAAGCATTCCATTTTTTATGTAGAAAAGATGTGAGGGGAAATCAGTACGGACGCAAGGAAGAACTGTATGAATGTGAAGACTGTAGCGGATGTCCATATGCAAAGAAATGTAAGAATACAGATAAGAATAGAACCGTTCGTATCAATCAGGAACTAACTTCCATGCATCAGGAAGTAATAGAAAACCTGGAAAGTATCCATGGTACGTTATTACGAATGAACCGTTCGATACAAGCAGAAGGCACTTACGGAATTATGAAAAATGACCGTTGGTACAAGAGAATTGTCCGAAGAGGTATTCATTCAGTCAAACTTGAAGTTTTACTCGTGGCGATAGGGCATAATTTATATAAATATCAGAAAAAAAAGATGAGAAACAGAACTGCCGCATAGATTCAAAAAAAGAATTTCTATGGGGTAGGGGAAGTGCGCTTTTTTCGCGTATGATTTCAGTAAACTATACACAATAAATGTAAAAAGGGAGATGTGAAAAAACTCAATCGAGTTTTTTCACATCCCCTTTTTGCTTGAATTACTATTATTCAGCGAATTTTTCCACGCTCAACCTCTCAATATCCACAGCATTCAGATATCTCTGTGTAAAGGTCTTAAAACCTTCCACATCCTTTTCATCAGCCATAATTTCGCTTCCGGTGTTTTTGTCAAAAATCTTCTTAGACAGGAATTCATCCAAGCTGTACTTATCCGCCCGGCTGACATATAATGCCAGCAATGCTATTCCCCATGCACCGCCTTCACTTGCGGTTTCAAGCACTTCTACAGGAGCATTGATTGCTGCAGAAAGATATCTTTGTCCTACTCCTTTGGTTTTGAATAATCCTCCATGCCCCATCATTTTCTTTATCTTTACATTCTCTTTCTCTGTTAAGATATCAAGCCCCACCTTAACTGCTGTAAGTGAGCTGTATAAATGTGCTCTCATAAAGTTTGCCAGATTGAACTCACTCTTAGGGCTTCTTAAAAATAAAGGTCTTCCTTCATTTAGCTTCGTAATACCCTCTCCAGAAAAATATCCGAATGACATCAGATTACCGCAGTCGGGGCTACCGTTTAATGAATTTGTATAGAGTTTTTCAAACAGTTCTCCATCTGAAATATTTATACCGAAAAGCTTTGAAAATTCTCTAAATAAGCCAACCCAGGCATTTAAATCACTTGTGCCGTTATTTGCGTGTGACATAGCCACCGGATCTCCGGCCGGTGTAGTCACCATATCTATTTCCTCATAGTAATCATTAAGTTTCTTATCAAGTACAAGCATTGCAAACATACTTGTACCTGCAGACATATTTCCTGTACCTTTTTTAATAGAGTTGGTTGCTACCATTCCGGTACCCGCATCACCCTCAGGTGGGCAAAGTATGCTTCCCTCTTCTAAGTCTCCCTCTTTATCTAAAAAGACTTGCACCCTGACTTTGTGAGTACTCCGGCTCTTTGTCCTGCTACCATTACTTTTGGCAATATCTCTCTTATCTTCCATGGAAATTTGTACTTTTTAATCTTTTCTTCGAAAATATCAAGCATTGATGCATCATAATCCATAGCAAGTGAATCTACAGGGAATATTCCGGAAGCATCGCCTATACCTATGTTCTTTTCACCTGTAAGCTTGTAGTGAATATATGATGACAATGTTGTAACAAAATTAAGCTTCTCTACATGCTCTTCTTTATCAAGTATTCTCTGATACAGATGTGCTATTGTCCATCTGAGCGGAATATTGAACTTAAAGCTTTCACTTAAATCCTTTGCAGCTTCTTCAGTATTTGAGTTTCTCCAAGTTTGAAAGGGAGCAAGCAGATTCATATCCTTATCAAATGCCATATATCCATGCATCATAGCACTGATACCCATGTATTTTATCTGCTTTAGAGTCACTCCATACTTTTCTTTTATATCCCTCTTTATACTTGCATAACAGCTTGAAAGTCCTGAAAGTATCTCATCAAGCGGATATGTCCAAATACCGTCTAAAAAGCTGTTTTCCCAATCATGTATACCTGTACCCAGTACTTCTCCGTTTTCATCAGTCAATACAGCTTTTATTCTTGTAGATCCAAACTCAATCCCTAAGAATATATCTCCGGTTTCTATTATCTTTTTTACTTCCATATTCCCCCTAGTTGCCATAGTAGGCATTCTTACCATGCTTTCTCAAAAAATGCTTATCCTGTAAATATTTCGGTGCTTTCACAGCATTCGGATTTATACTTAGTGCAAATAAATTCATCTTCGCAACTTCTTCCATTACCACTGCATTATGTACCGCCGTATATGCATCCTTACCCCATGCAAAAGGACCATGGCTGTGGCATATGCATCCGGGTATATATACAGGATTGATATTTCTTTCTTTGAAGGTTTCCACTATCACCTTACCTGTGTTAAGCTCATAATCCTCATAAAGCTCTTCTTTTGTGAGATGTCTTATACATGGAATATCACCATAGAAATAATCACATTGTGTAGTACCCATACAGGCAATATCCGCTCCTGCCTGTGCAAATCCCGTCGCATATGGGGAATGAGTATGTACAACTCCACCTATATCCTTAAAGTTTTGATACAGTATAAGATGTGTCTTTGTATCGGATGAAGGATTATATCTTCCTTCCACACGGTTTCCGTCAAGGTCCATTACCACCATATCCTCAGGTGTAAGTTTGTCATACTCTATTCCGCTTGGCTTTATTACAAAGTATTTTCCGCTTTCATCAATGCCCGATACATTTCCCCATGTAAATGTTACAAGACCATATTTGGGCAAAAGCATATTTGCCTCATATACCTCTTTTTTCAGTTTCTCCAGCATATTCCTCCTAATATAAATATATAGATTTTTACGAATTATTATATTAAATATTTTTAGCTTTTAATGTATTTATTAGCAATATATTAATACTTTAATTTTTGAGTTATTCATTACCTTTTCTTCATTCTTTATCTATTATCTCCAATTTTCCAAATATAATTCCTACATTTTGCCGATTGATTTATCTTAAGAATTCTGTCATAATACTTACATAAATTCTAATATTTTAGGATTGTTACTGAGACGCAGGCAAGACCGAATTTACCATAGTGCTATGGTTTTATTTGGTTTTTATTGCTTTTATGGTGGTGTGATGATCATTGAAAAAATTATAAATAATAATATCGTCTTGACCCATGACCATAAAAACAAGGAAATTATTGCCATGGGTAAGGGTATAGGCTTCGGCAGAAAAAAAGGAGATGCTCTATCGGAGTCTGAAATAGAAAAGGTATTTCGTATTAAGGAAAATGAAATGCTTCTTAAGTTTCAGGATATGATTGCGGATATCCCTATTGAAAGGATAACTCTTACAGATGATGTCATTTCATATGCAATCAATGTGGAAAAGCTGAAGCTCAGCCAAAGCATTTATCTTACTCTGGTTGACCATGTGAATTTTGCCATTGAAAGATTTAAAGAAGGCATGACTCCGGAGAATGCTCTGATGTGGGAAATCAAAAGATTTTATCCTCAGGAATATGCCCTTGGACTCTATACACTCAGACTCATAGATGATAGAATAGGACTTTCCCTTCCGGATTCGGAGGCAGGCTTTATTGCACTTCATTTTGTCAATGCGCAGTACAGCACTCATATGAAGGAGACTTTAAGTCTTCCACATCTTATGAGGGATATAATGGACATTGTAAAGAGTGAATTGAACGTGGAGCTGAATGAAAACTCTATCCACTATGAAAGATTTGTTACTCATGTAAAATTTCTTATTCAAAGGCTTTACAGAAATGAAATGCTCCATGATGATGATACGATTTTTGAGGATATGATGAAGGAAAAATATCCCGAAGAATTTGAATGCGGAAAAAGAATTGCAGAATATATAGAGGTTGAAACCCGTTCAAAAATTACAAGAATGGAAATGACCTATTTGGCAATTCATATAAAAAGAGTAACTATGGCAGAGGAGTAAAATATGTTCGGTTTATTTAAGAAGAAGAAAAATACATTTTTCAGTCCTATGAGCGGAAAAAAAGTGTTTCTATAAAAGAAGTTCCTGATGAGACATTTTCATCAGAGATGCTTGGAAAGGGAGTTGCAATCGTTCCAAACGACGGTCTTGTAACCTCTCCCGCTGACGGTAAGGTGACCATGGTTTTTGAAACCTTACATGCTGTCAGTATATTGGCCGATACCGGTGAGGAAATTCTCATACATATCGGTCTTGATACCGTAAAGATGAACGGTGAAGGATTCTCTTCCTTTGTAAAAGCGGGGGATAGAGTTAAAGCAAAAGATCCGCTTATACAGGCAGATCTTGAAAAGATAAAATCAGCAGGATTTAATACCATAACCATAATGCTTGTTTTGCAACACTATGGATTTTAAATCAGTTGAGAGTGTCACAGATATAGCTGTGACTAAGGATAGTGAGATATTGGTAGTATACCAAAATAATAAATTTTCTCTTTGACCGGCCGGCAAAGGGATGAACTTAATAATTAAGGAGAAATTTTTATGAAGTATTTACAACGACTTGGGAAGTCATTGATGCTTCCTGTAGCCTGCCTTCCTGTGGCGGCGATTTTGATGGGTATCGGTTATTGGATTGATCCTACCGGTTGGGGTGGAAATAACATAATAGCAGCTTTTCTTTTAAAGGCAGGCGGTGCTATCATTGACAATATGGCTATCTTGTTTGCCATAGGTGTTGCTGTCGGTATGAGTGATGACGGTGACGGTGCCGCAGCACTTGCAGGTCTTGTTTCATGGCTTGTTGTTACAACTCTTTTATCAAAGGGTTCAGTAGCTATGTTTACAGGTGTTGAGGCTGATGCCGTTCCTGCAGCTTTCGGTAAGACACAGACTCAGTTTATCGGAATTATTTGCGGTCTTATCGGTGCTGTTTGCTATAATAAGTTTAAAACAACAAAGCTTCCTGATGCACTCTCTTTCTTTAGCGGTAAGAGAAGCGTGGCTATCGTTACTGCAGGCTTTTCACTTATTGCAGCTATTGTTTTATTCTTTATCTGGCCTGTTGTTTATGGTGTATTGGTAAGCTTCGGTGAGGCAATTCTGAGCACAGGTGCTGTAGGTGCAGGTATCTACGGATTCCTCAACAGACTTTTGATTCCGTTCGGACTTCACCATGCACTTAACTCTGTATTCTGGTTTGATGTTGCAGGTATCAATGATATCGGTAAATTCTGGGGAAGCGCAGAAGGCGGTGTTCTTGGACAGACAGGTATGTATATGTCAGGATTCTTCCCTGTAATGATGTTCGGTCTTCCGGGCGCTGCACTTGCTATGTATCACACAGCTAAGGATGCAAGAAAGAAAGCCGCTTACGGTCTTTTACTTGCTGCAGCTCTTTCATCATTCTTTACAGGTGTTACAGAGCCGCTTGAGTTTGCATTCATGTTCCTTGCACCGGTACTTTACCTTATTCATGCTCTTTTAACAGGTATTTCACTTGCAATAGTTTCACTTCTTCCTGTAAGAGCAGGATTTAACTTCAGTGCAGGTCTTGTTGACTGGGTACTCAGTTTTAAGGCGCCATTTGCACAAAACCCACTTCTTTTGATTCCAATCGGTGTGGTTTACGGTGCTATCTACTATGCTATCTTCCGCTTCGTTATTACAAGTTTTGATCTTAAGACTCCGGGTAGAGAGGATGATGAAGAAGAAGAGAAAAAAGCAGTTTTAGCTAATGATGACTTTACTGCAGTTGCAGCTATTATCTTAGAAGGTGTAGGTGGTCCTGAAAACCTTACATCTATTGATAACTGTATCACAAGACTTCGTCTTGAGATCAAGGACTATACAAAGGTTGATGAGAAGAAGATCAAATCTGCAGGTGTTGCAGGTGTTATCAGACCTTCAAAGACTGCCGTACAGGTTATTATCGGTACAAAAGTTCAGTTCGTAGCAGACGAGTTCAAAAAACTTGCTAAAAATAAATAATAATTAATACACTTCATAAAAAGGGAGCATATCAAACATGCCCCCTTTTTATTTACCATTATTTTATTTTGCGGATAATGCAGCCATTGTGATGTAGTTATATGGCTGATTGAAATGTGGAAGGAAGAATATATCAAGCAGTTTAAGCTTGTCTATAGTTACCTTCTCCTGTATTGCAAGTGAGAACATATGGATACCCATTGACATATCATATGTAGATGCCATCTGTGCTCCAAGTATAACTCTTGTCTTTGCATCATATACTATCTTTATATTTACCTTAGGATTTGTTGTTTCAATGAATGTAGCCTTTTGTAAGTCTTCAAATGAAGTGGAAAGCACATCCATACCGAGCTGCTTTGCCTTTTGCTCACTGAGTCCTGTAGATACAAGTTTTAAATCATAGATTGCAATAGCATTTGATCCTTGAACACCGATAGTTTCAAGTTTCTTACCGCATGCATTATGTGCAGCTATAATTCCTGAACGTACAGCATTTGTTGCAAGCGCAATATATGACTTATCTCCTGTAGAGTTGAAAAGTACTGTTGCACAGTCACCGATTGCATATACATCCTTCTTGCTTGTCTGCTGAGTCTCATCAACTATATATGCACCGTTTGACATCGTTTCAAGATAATCTTTTCCAAGCTCAGTATTAGGTCTGAATCCTATAGCAAGAATAACCATATCACACTGATATTCATTCTTATCTGTTACTATAGCCTCTACCTTACCGTTACCCTTAATCTCCTTTTACGGTCTCACCGAAAGCAAGTTTGATACCGTGATCTGAGAGGTTCTTGTCCATAAGAGCGCTGAACTCCGGATCATAGTAACTTGAAAGTGAAGTCTTTGCTATATCAACAACTATTACCTTCTTATTATGTCTCTCAAACGCCTCTGCAAGCTCTACTCCGATATATCCCGCACCTACTACCGCAATTGTCTTTATATCAGGATTTTCAAGTTTCTTAATTACTTCTTCGGCATTTTGGAAAAGCTTTACCAGCTGAACATTCTCCAAATCCTTGCCCGGTATCTGTGGTACGATAGGAAGTGAACCTGTAGCCAAAATCAATTTGTCATAGCTTTCTTCTACCTTCTGACCGTTCTCCAAAGTTGCATATACAAACTTTTTATCAAAGTCTATTCTCTCAACCTTGCTGTTCATATTTACCTTTGCACCCTGTGATTCAAGCTTTTCCTTGTTTGAATAGAAAAGTCCGTCAGGCTTTGATATCTGACCACCTATCCAAAGTGCCATACCACATCCCAGGAAGCTGATATTTGAGTTCTGATCGAATACTACTACCTCATCTCCCTCATTGAATCCTGTGATTGTATTGATTGCACAAGTACCTGCATGATTTGCTCCAACAACTACTACCTTGCTCATATTTTCCTCCAAAATATATTTTAATATTTATTGTCATCTCTTTAACAAATTGTACTATGTTTTATAACTTTTAACAAGCATTTTTCGGGCTTGTACAGTTAAATTTTTAAAAATATATTTTTGTTATTTATAAACTTCCCAAAAGCATTGGAAGTCCAAGGCTTATAACAGGTATAAATGTTATAAGTAAAAGTGTGATTATCATACAAAGATAGAATGGCAATGTTGCCTTTACTACCTTTTCCATAGGCAATTTTGCTACGGCCGAACCGATAAAGAGTACTCCTCCAACCGGTGGTGTAAGAAGTCCTATACCGCAGTTTAAGATAACCATTACACCGAACTGTATCGGTCCGATTCCTATAGAGTTTGCTATAGGAAGAAGTATAGGTGTGGCAATAAGTATGATAGGTGCCATATCCATGATACATCCGAGTATAAGCAAAATAAGGTTAAGAAGTAATGCAAGTATTATAGGATTGTTTGTAAACCTTGTGATTGCACTTGCAGCCATATCCGGAACATGAAGTGTTGTAAGGCAATATCCGAAGATACTTGATGTTGAGATAAGGATAAGTACAATTGACAATGTATTTACACATTCATCAAGAGTCTTCCATACACCCTTCCAGTCAAGACCTTTATATATGAATACGCTGACAATAAGGCTGTAGATAACCGCAATAGCTGCCGACTCTGTCGCAGTGAACACACCGCCTACTACACCTACAACTACTATAAGCACTGCCGCCAATGCCCAGAATGATACGCTGAGCTGCTTTAAAAGCACCTTCATAGAGAACTTCTCACCCTTCGGATAATTCTTTCTCACTGAAATAATATATGAACCGATCATAAGTGATACCGCAAGCAATGCACCCGGAATATATCCTGCAAGGAATAAGCTTCCTACCGATACACCACCCGCTGTAGTAGCATATATAACCATGTTATGTGAAGGAGGTACCAAAAGTCCCTCACATGATGAAGTAATTGTAACCGCTGTAGAAAAATCAGCATCATATCCCTGATCCACCATCATAGGTATAAGAATTGAACCAAGTGATGCCGTATCTGCCGCTGCTGAACTCGAAATTCCTCCAAAAGAAGTATGAAGCCACGATATTAACCATCGCCATACCTCCACGCATCCAGCCTACACAGGCATTTGCCAGTGCAATAAGTTTTTCGGATATACCTCCGCTTCCCATAAGGCAGCCCATTGTTATAAAGAACGGTACCGCCATAAGTGAGAATGATGAAATACCCTTAACCATCTGCTGACATATTGTTGAAAGCGGTTGTCCCTGTGCCAAAAGGCAGAGCAAAGATGAAAGTGCTACCGCATATGCAATCGGGAAACGCAAAAAATATCATTACAAAAAAGCTTATAAGTAATATAGCAATTGCTACTCCTGTACTCATGCCTGCACCTCCTTTGTATCTTCTTTTAAGCAAATAGCCTTTATATGATTATAAAGTGCTTCAAGCTCAAATATTAACATTGCAACACCTGCTAAAGGTATCGGGAAGTACTGCCAGAATTTTGAAAGTCCCGGCATACTTACATAAGTACCCTTTTGCACCAATTTTCATAGCATATTTCCAGCCTACAACTATCATTACCACTGCAAGTATCAAAACTGCAATATCTGAAAGTACATCCAAAAATCTTACAACTCCCTTTGGAAGATATGGATCAAAGGCCGTCATCCTGATATGTGCGCCTCTTCTTATTGCAAGTGCTGCTGAAAGCACTGCCATATATGCCATAAATGTAAGAACTATCTCCTCACTCCATGCAGGATCCGGTATAAATGATATATATCTTCCGGCAACCGCCATTGTTGTGATGGCAATATCTCCTATCAATAAAAGTTTACATATAAGCAGAACAAATTTTGTATGTAGCATCATATGCCGGTTTTATTTTAGTCTACCGCTTTAAAAAAATCTGACATAATTACCTCTTATTCTATCAACAAACCTCTTGGAGAAGTCTCCAAGAGGCAATAATATTATTTATCCAAGTCAACTAACTGCTGATATAATTCTTTCTGATCTGTTGTGTTCTTATCGATAACATTCTTTGTAGCTTCTTTCCAAGGTGTTTTATCTGTTACTTCAACAACATTTACACTGATGACTTAAGCTCCTCTAAAACCTTGTCCTCCGCCTTTTGAGCGATTTCTCTGTTTACTTCACCTACATACTTTCCGGCCTCAACAAGGATATTCTGTTGCTCAGTGTAGCTTATCCCAAGCTTCATCAGTGATTACTACCTGGAATGCACCAAGTGTATGACCGTCAAGGATGATGTTTGGAGCTACCTCGGGAAAGCATTTGACTTATAGTTTTGTTATAGGCTGCCCGCACCGTCTACAACACCTGTCTGAAGTGCTGAATAAAGCTCATTAAATGCAACTACTGTAGGAGATGCACCAAGTCCCTCAACCATTCCGTTCATTACAGGGTCATTTGAAACTCTCATCTTCATTCCCTTTAAATCCTCAACTGAATTTACAGGATTCTTTGTAAAGAAATGTCTGAAACCTTCCTCACCATAGTACAAGCTCTTGATACCGAGGTTAAGATCTGATGTTTCCTCTAAGAACTCCTTTGACAAATCACTGTCTACAAACTTCCAGAAATGCTCTCTTGAGTTAAATGTGTATGGTAATGAAAGAAGTGAAGCCTTCTTTGCACCATAGCTTGTAAGAGCGAAAGCTGAAATTCTTGACATATCTACTGTACCTGTTCCTCCAAGCATTCCGTCAAGTACATCGTTCTCTGAACCGAGTACACCGCTTGCCTCGAACATCGATATGAATCTTTCCGCCCTGAAAAGCTCTTCCACCTTCTCCTTGAATGCCGTACCGCTCTGTCCTACGATTGTATCAAGCGGGTTTACCTCTGCATAAACCAAGGTTACCTCTGCACCATCGCTACCGCCGTCTGCCTTTGCTGCGGTTGTCTCTGCGCTGTTTGCTGCAGTTGTTGTTGTCTCGGGACTCTTAAGTCCGCAAGCTGATAATGCTAATGTAGCGATTGCTAATGCAAAAATCTCTTTTTCATTGTTCCTCCAAAAATAAATACTTAAGACTAAAAAGTCTTACATCTCTTTTATATATTCTATATTTAAGAAAAAACTTATGTGAATGGTAATATTTTAATATAATAAGTAAATTTTTAATCTTTAAATTAAATGTTACCTCTGTACTCTGAAGGACTCATTCCTACCGCTCTTTTAAACACCTTTGTAAAGTAGTTTGAATCCGTATACCCCACACTTGCACCGACTTCTTTTATATTAAAAACTGACATCCTTTAAAAAGTACCTTTTGCCTTTTCTATTCTCAGATTGGTCAGATAATTTATAAATGTATCGTCAAAGAGCTGCTTAAATATCTTTGAAAAATAAACATCCGAATAACCAAGTATACCTGCCACATCACCGGCACTTATATCTCTTTTATAATTTTCTTTTATATATTTTTTATAATGCTTTTTGTGAATCAAGATTTTCACTTTTACCGTCATCAGAACTTATTTCTTTTATACTTGATATGGCTTCAGTGATAAGTCCTGTAAGCTTTTCCTCCTTCCACGGCTTCAAAAAGATAGTCAAATGCCTTTATATGCATCGCTTCTATGGCATATTCAAATCTGTCATATGCCGTTATAAATATGATAATACAATCCGGATTCTTCTCTCTTATAAGCTTTGCCAACTCTATTCCGTTCATACCCGGCATTTCAATATCCAAAAGTGCAATATTTATATCTGTATTTTCAACTATACCTGCCGCCTGCTTTCCGTTACTTGCCATGAAAATATCAAGCTCATTTTAAAAAAACTTAATTGTCTTTTTCAAGTACCTTAAGCTCAAGGTTTTTCATCATCAGCTATCAGTAAATTCACATTTTCTCCTTCCTAAACGGTTTGCGGTATCAGAAAATATACCACTGTCATCTTTTCCTTCTTTGGAGTATATTCTCAAATCACCTGTTTTTATATATATTCTTTATACGCTTATATATATTTCCGAAACCTATTCCGAGTTTTTGCGGTAGGCCTCTCTCATAAAAATCTTTCAGCTGATTAAGCCTTTCAGTACTCATTCCGACACCGGTGTCCGCAACAATAATGTGAAGCATATTTTTCTTTTTCCCATACTCTTATGACTACCTTACCGCCCTCTTCTTTTTGGAAATCCCATGTACTATCGCATTTTTCCACTATAGGCTGAAGTGAAAATGACGGAATATACACCTTATCATTTTCGACTTTTTGAAACTATATCGTATGAAACACGATCACCGAATCGCATCTTTTTGTATATACATATAATCATTTACAATACTCAGTTCCCTCTCAAGACTTACCTGCTTTTCATCGGTCTTTAAACTGTATCTGAATATATTTCCAAGTGCCCTTATCATATCCTCGGTATCCTTGGCATCTTCCAGATTGGCCGAAGCCGCTATGATATTTAGGGTATTAAATAAAAAAATGCGGATTAATCTGATTTTTAAGCAGGTCAAATCTTGCCTCATTGAGCCTTTTTTCCATGTTCATCTTTTCCATGGCCTCTTTGTGCAAAAGTTCCGAAAGCTCATACCTTTCCTCCAAGCTTGAAATATATACCGAAGTGGCATGCTTCATCTTGTTAAAGGCATTTGTCAAATCTCCCATCTCATCCTTATTGCGTATTATTATATCCTTATCTGAAAAATCATTTTTGGCAATATTTTTGATATCTCAACCATCCTGTTTATCGGTGAGATTATAAGAGCCTGTAGCTTGAATGCCATATAAATTATCAATACTATGATAGGTATCAGTATTATCCCCAGTACAAGAGGCATTTTCTTAAAGAATTCGGATCTCTTTTGATATATGGCATTTTTCTCACTGAGAGTGACATCCATCAGTCTTTCCCCATAGCTTATCAGATAATCCTGCATTTCATACACATTATATACTTTTTCTATAAAGTCCTTGGCTTTATATTTATCATCCAGTATTTCCTGTCTTTTGGCCGCATATACCGGATAGCTGTTTTTTATACTCCATATTTTGGCATATCTTTCATTATCCATATGCATTATATCAAGTTCCAACTTGTCAATTATTTCATCCGTTCTTTTTGCAACTTGCCAACAATTCATCTATATTGTCCCTGTTTCTTATAAAGATGCTAAAATCCGCCTTTTCTTTTGTCATCGCATCCTGCAACTCATAACAAAGCGATATCTCATTTATTATCTCACCGAAACCCCGAAGAGGTATATTCCACAACAAAAATCAAAAACATAAATTCACTATCAACGCAGAAACTACGGCAATAATGAAAATACCTATTTTTACTTTTTATTGATTGATTTAAAAACTTTTTCTCATAAATGCCATCCTAAAAATGTATAATAAAAAGGATACTACAAAAATTTTTTTCTTCCATAGTATCCCTCATTTATATATTATGTATTTCCAGTATATTTGATAATAAAAATCCCAAAAAAATGTTTTCTTTTGATATCTTATAAAAATCACTGTAGGCAAGCTTATACCCTCTACCCCATGATGATATATAAAAAAAGTCTTCTCCGTTTTCTTTTTTTACAGTCATAAATCAGCACATAATGTGCATATATCTTTGCTGTATTGCCGGTTTGAATATCTGTAACCTCTATGCCCTTTTCCTTTTTTAGAAAAGACAAAAGATCCGGTCCTACTCCGAGTATTACAGGCATCCCTGTATGCAGGCTTTTATTTACCTTTGAAAGTATATTGTATCCCAATCCCCATCTTGCTTTCAAAGAAAGTTTATTTTCTCTGAAATAAAAATTTATGCCTCTTGCAAGGGCAAATCCTGTCAGTCCCTTTATAAGAGGTGTATAAAGGATATTTAAATACTTCCTGTAGACCATAAGTACAAAGGCTGTAAATGTATCTTTGCTGACTGTATTTTTGCTCTTATATACAGACTTCCAAAAGCACATCAAAAAATTGCATATGGCAATTATTCCGCAACCGTATTCTTCTATATCTTTATAACCAAGGCTTAGAAACCAGCCTTGATTTCCACCTGTATAGGATTTTTTATCATCTGTTATAAGAAGATCGTTTTCAAGCGATCTACATGCTATGGTCGGCAAATGTGGCATCTCCCTCCCAAAGTACTGTCTTTCCTTCTTTAGCACTTTGTTTCACATCTATAATTCTCTGATTTGAACTTCCCCTAAATCTCAATGTAATATCATAGAGTTCCTGTACAAACTCACCGTCCACCATCACATCACAAAGTGATAGGATTTTCGATGTTTCATCAAAATAGGCTCTTCCGCCGGGAACAAGGTCCACATCATAGGTGTACCCCGAGTATATCCAAAGGTTTTTATCAGGATATCTTTTTTTAAACTCCACTATAAGCGGCAGTATTCCCTTTTGATTTGCCTTTTCCATAGGTTCTCCGCCAAGTATGGTAATTCCCGATATATACTCGGGCTCTACAGATTTTAATATATCCTCTATAGTTTCATCTGTAAATTCTTCACCGTATTTAAAATCCCATGCCGTCTCGTTAAAGCAACCTTTACACGCATGTGTACAACCTGATACAAACAGAGAAGTCCTTACTCCCGGACCGTTTGCTATATCATCATATTTTATATTTGCATAATTCATTATAACATTTCAGCCATTTCCAAAAAGGAGCTTCTTTGAATCTTCAAATCCTAAGCATGGATCTGTAATAGACTTTTCCGTATATATGCTCCTCAATTTTCTGGTTTCCTTCTTCTATATAGCTCTCAATCATTACACCCTTTACAAAATTTCCTATCTCCTGTGAATATCTCATAGAGTGTAACACCTCTTTTACTATACGTACCTGCTCTTTATACTTCTTATTTGAATTTGAATGATTTGCATCCACAATAACGGCAGGATTTTTAATATCTCTTTCCATATAAAGATCCAAAAGAAGTCTAAGATCCTCATAGTGATAGTTTGGCAGGCACTGGCCGTGCTTATTTACCGCACCTCTGAGTATCGCATGTGATAAAGGATTTCCGTCAGTCTTTATCTCAAAGTTTCTATAGATGAACTCATGTGACTGCTGTGCGGCATATATCGCATTGAGCATTACGGACATATCACCGCTGGTAGGGTTTTTCATGCCTACAGGTACGTCAACTCCTGATGATGTGAGTCTGTGCTGCTGATTTTCCACAGACCTTGCACCTACTGCAATATAGCTCATTAAATCATCCAAGTATCCGAGATTGTCAGGGTAGAGCATCTCATCTGCTGTAAATAATCCCGTTTCTTCTATAACTCTAAGATGCATCTTTCTGATTGCGATAATTCCCTCATGTACATTGGGCTTTTTCTCAGGATTCGGCTGATGCAAAAGTCCCTTATATCCGTCTCCGTTGGTTCTGGGTTTATTTGTATAGACTCTTGGAATAACTATTATTTTATCCTTGACTTCCTCCGCCACTTTTTACAAGTCTGCTTGCGTAATCAAGCACGGAATCCTCATTATCTGCAGAACAAGGACCTATTACAGCCAAAAACTTTTTGCTGTTTCCTGTGATTACATCAGCTATTTCTCTATCAAATTCTTTTTTCTTTGCCACAAGTTCTTTACTTAAAGGATACTTATCTATGATTTCTTCCGGACTTGGTAGATTACTGATATATTTTATTCCCATAATTGCCTCTTTCATTATATATGTTTTGAACTTAAACAGCTCCAAACTTTAGTATGTATTCTTTACAGTTACACGGTATCTCCATATAACATTTTAACAGTATAAATTAATCGTAAAAAAATTATCAAGTCTTTATTACTTTAAAGTTCTGAACTTTAAATATTCAAAGTGCAAGCTTGATTCTTTTTTTAATTACTTTGTTATACTTCTTTTTATGAATTTTTATCAGCCTAAGCTGCAATAAATAAAGGATGGATATGTATGAATTGTTATGATGAATTAAAGGCAAGAGGACTTATTGCCCAGGTTACAAATGAAGAAGAAATCAGCAAAATGATAAATAACGGAGAAGCCACGTTCTATATCGGTTTCGACCCTACAGCAGACAGCTTACATGTAGGTCATTTTATGGCGCTTTGCCTTATGAAGAGACTACAGATGGCAGGCAACAAGCCTATCGCTTTGGTAGGTGGAGGTACCGGTATGATCGGTGATCCTTCAGGAAGAAGTGACCTTAGAAAGGTGCTTACTATAGAAGATATCGATCACAACTGTGAATGTTTCAAAAAGCAGATGAGTCGCTTTATTGAATTCGGCGAGGATAAAGCCAGAATGGTAAACAATGCCGATTGGCTCAGGGATTTAAACTACATGGAGTTTATCCGTGATATAGGTCCGCATTTTTCAGTCAACAATATGCTTAGAGCAAAATGTTATGAAAACCGTATGGCAAACGGACTCTCATTCCTTGAGTTTAACTATATGATACTTCAAAGCTTTGACTTCTATAAACTTTTCCTTGATTACGGCTGCAATATGCAGTTCGGCGGTGACGATCAGTGGTCAAATATGCTCGGAGGTACTGAGCTTATCAGAAGAAAGCTTGGAAAAGATGCACATGCCATGACTATTACCCTTTTACTAAACTCAGAGGGTAAGAAAATGGGCAAAACCGTCGGCGGTGCTGTTTGGCTTGATCCAAATAAAACAACTCCTTTTGAGTTCTACCAGTACTGGAGAAATCTTCCTGATGCTGATGTTCTTACCTGCCTTAGGATGCTTACCTTCCTTCCTCTTGAGCAGATAGAGGAAATGTCCAAATGGGAAGGTGCCAAACTTAATGAAGCTAAGGAAATCCTTGCAATGCATCTTACAGAGCTTGTACATGGTAAGGAAGAGGCTGAGAAAGCAAATGCTGCAAGCAAGTCTCTATTTGTAGGCGGTGGCGATATGAGCAATGTTCCTACATATGTTTTGCAGGATGAGGATTACAGAGACGGTACTATAGATCTTTCAGGTGTGCTTGTAGTAAGCGGACTTTCAAAGACCAGATCCGAAGCCAGAAGAAATATCGAACAGGGCGGTGTTTCCATAGAAGGTGAAGTTATAAATGATGTAAAGAAAACTTTTACAAAAGAAGATTTTGCAGGCGAAGGACTTCTTGTTAAGAGAGGAAAAGAAAAAAACTTCTGCAAGGTTAAATCAGAATAAAATTTTTTAAGGGGCTGTCGGGAAATGATAGTCATAAGAAAGGGTGGTGTAGCTCAAAATGAGTCACACCACCCTAAGTTTTTACATAAAAAAAGATGGCTAACGACAACCATCTTTCTCCGTTACATGTTATAATGTAACTATGCTCACATTTAATTATTATAACAACTTTTTCGAAATAGGTCAACAGAAAAATCAACTTTAGTTTCTATGATTATAAGCCACACACATAATAATATGACCAATGCCGTAATCAATAAAAACTAAATTCATACATCCTCCGTAAAAAGGACTATGTTTTTTGCAGATTTATCAAGCAGCCTGCTCTCCTCACTTGAAAAATTCTCTGTCTGTAATAACTGCGGTGTAGTCGGAAAGCTCATTTATAATATGAAGTCCGTCTCTGTCAAACTTTGAATTGTCCACAGCCAGTATCGAAACCTTACACTGCTCTATCACAATTTTTAAAAAAGCTTTTTTTCAATGGTAGGGCGTCATTACCCGAAGCTTGTCATTAATACTTGCGGCTCCGAAAAACCTATATCAAAAGAGAATTTTTTTAATCATATCCATAGCATAGTAACCGTATACGCTTTTTGTACTCTTTTTGCACCGTGCCCCCGCATATTATGAGGTCACAGTCGGAATTTACAAGCAGGGAAGCTATTTCTATGTCATTTGTAACTATGGTAAGATTGTTTATATTCATTATATTTTTGGCAATCTCAAATGTTGTTGTGCCTGCGTCAAGGAATACCGCCATTCCGTCATGTACATACTTAGCCGCATTTGCGGCGATTTTTATCTTGCTTTTCATGGTTTTTATCCTTTTAGCTTCGTATGTGACTTCGGTTTTTCTCACCGCTCCGCCGTAGCATCTCTCAATAAGTCCGGACTCATCAAGCTTTTTCAAATCTCGTCGGATAGTCATTGTGCTTACCCCTCAATGTTTTAGCAAGATATTCCACCTCTGCCACACCGCTTTCTCTGATAATATTTATAATTTCCAGCTGCCTTTCGCCACTTAGCATATATCCTTCCTCAATCCGGCAGGAGGTGGAAACCAACCCTACTCGTCTGCGCGGGGGCGTGCGCCTTTTGTCGCTAATGTCCTTTCGCCCCCTGTGTGCATAAAAAAACTCCACAGCATAGCAGTATCAAAAGCTCATACGGGCAGTGATTGCATATGTGTGGAGTTACCGCAAATTATTTTGTTGTTCACCATAACTGCCTGTTTATAGGGGCGAAAGCCACCGCTCCCGCCTGTATTGTAGTAACAGTATATCACAGGCTTTAATGGAAGAAAATACTTAATATCATTATTTCCGCAAAACCGACAGCCCAAGCTATCGTGGATGTTATAGAGTAAGTCCTTATCTGATCTTTTGTGTCGCTGACACCCAAAGTCCTGTTGACCACCCAAAAATATGAATCATTAAAATAGCTGAAAAAAAGCGAGCCTACACAGCAGGCCAATGCCGCCATATACGGGTTTCCTCCCGACTCGGCAACTATGGCTGCCGTAATACTGGCCGCGGTAGTCATTGCCACGGTTCCCGAGCCTTGAATAAATCTTATCAAAGTAGCTATGACAAACGGAAGAATTACAATAGGAAGTCCTGAGCCTGCAAGGCCTTGCGCAATGTAGCTTCCGGGAGTCCGCTGTCCTTTATTATCTGTCCGAGTGCACCTCCGCCTCCGGTTACCAGCATAATAATACCTGCCGAAAGCCATACCTTTTTCCATTTCCTTAGTATCTGTTCTCTGGTAAGGCTCCTTCCCAATGTAAGTATTGCCAGCACAAGTCCTATACCGACGGCACATATAGGCGAACCTATAAACTGGAATATCTGCATATAACCCTCTTTCAGCTTCATAGCAGATGTAACGGTCGCGATCAGTATCAATACTATCGGAACAAGTATAGGGAAAAACGATTCCACGGTACCGGGGATATTTTCAGCTTCAAGCTTAGCCTCTTGTGAGTAATCAGGCTTTTGATAAGGCATTCTCTTGTATCCGCTCTCTTCAGTTTCGTCAGGCAGCTGATAAATTTTTTTTCCGATATATCTCGCATATGCCGTACAGGCGAGCGTCATGGGAATTGCGAGGACAAAGCCTATAAGAATGAATTTGCCCACATCTATTCCGTAAATACCCGCAACCCCGAGAGGCCCCGGTGTAGGCGGCACTAAGGAATGTGTTATAACCAGACCTGCCGCCAGTGCCGCTCCCAAGGAAATAACCGACTTTTTGGTAGCCCTTGATATAGCCTTGGCGATTGGCGCCAGAATGATAAATCCCGAATCACAGAATATAGGAATGGACACCATAAAGCCTGTTACAGCCAATGCCTCCTCTTCCCTGTTCTTACCGAACACCTTAAGGAAAGTAAGAGCCATTCTCTTAGCCGCTCCCGTCACTTCAAAAATCTGCCCCATAACAACACCGAAGCCTATAATTATACCTATAGAGCCCAGCGTATTACCGAAGCCTGTAGTAACGGAATTGATAATACCAAATGTTGCCCCGCTCTCCAGCTTCGTATTTACCAAAGGCATGCCTCCTATGACACCGATAACGATTGCCGAGAGAATCAGAGCTATGAATGCATGTATCTTTGTTTTCAGTACAAGCACAATAAGAAGTATAATGCCTATAATAAGACCTATCAGCATTCTCTCACCGCTTAAAACCACCAACCATAAAAAAACCTCCTTCTAATTATTGGAAACGAATTTATTCATTTCCGATTTATACACACAGGGGGCGTAAGGACATCAGCGCCAAAAAGGCGCCCTGATCACCCGCAGCCGTCCTTTTACACAAAGGAAAGCCAATATTGCTTTCCTATATTTTCTTGAAATTCGGGGCATATTTTGCAGCCAATCTTATAGCCTCCACCATACTTACCGCATCCGCAATGCCTTTTCCTGCTATATCAAAAAGCGGTGCCGTGGTCTACTGAGGTTCTAAGTATCGGCATACCGTTAGTGATAGCTATCGTTTTATTAAAATCAAGTGTTTTTTTGTTGCAATATGTCCCTGGTCATGATAAAGCGACAGCACACTGTTATATCTTCCCTGAGCAGCCTGATGAAATACCGAGTCTGCACCTATAGGACCCGTAACCGGATAACCTTTAGCCTGCATTTCTTCTACGGCAGGTGTTATTTCTTTCATTTCCTCATCGCCGAAAAGCCCGTGTTCACCACGGTGAGGATTCAGTCCCGCCACAGCCATTTGCCTGTCATTTACTCCAAGGCGCTTTAGTGCCTCCAAACAGCGGACTATATAATCCTCTATTCTTTCCTTCTTTATCATATCCAGCATTTTTCTGAGTGAAACATGTCTGGTAAGAAAGAAAACCCTTAATCCGTTTGTTTCAAACATTGTCAGAGGATCTTTTGTATTTGTCAGAGCGGCAAATATTTCCGTGTGACCGATGAAAGGAACATTTCCAGCATGCAAAGACTCCTTGTTTATAGGGGTCGTAGCTACGGCGTCGGTCTCACCTGTGTTTGTAAGCTCTATAGCCCTTGCAATATATTCAAATGCAGCCTTGCCGCACATTCCGCTTACTTTTCGAATTCCAAACCTGCTCATATCAACATTATTCAAATCTATGAGATTAAGAACCCCGAATTCATACTTTCCTTCAGCAGGCTTGGAAACGGTATTTATTTTCAACGGTACCTTTTGTAATCTGTATAGCCTGCTCCATTATTTTTATCCCCGATAACTATGCAGTCGGCATAATCAAACGTCGCCTCATCCGCCAGTGCCTTGGCTGTAATCTCCGGTCCGATACCGGCAGGGTCTCCCATAGTAACTGCAATCAGTGCTTTTTCATCTTTCCTCCTTTATTACATATATAGTTTTTCTTTCGGTAGGTAATACAGCGGTTTGCCGCATCATCATCTCCTACCATTCCGCCCTTGGTGATTATCTTGATATCCGGAAAATCTCCGACATCATCTCGGCATAAGCGGCAGAGGCAGAACCTCATCTAACAGCCTTAGTCCAGTTGTATTAAATTTTTTTGCACAGCGCCTGGGTGATATCGCCTCCCGCTGCTGTATATACCCTAAACGCGGGATTTTGCGACAATACATTATAACCTATCTGTGCGAATGCATCATTTATTCTTTCCGTCATTTTTATCTGTATTATCATATCTGTCGGTATATTTACTGAAGTCAATTCTATTTTCGGAATATATACCGTCTCCCACAGCAGTCAATATCTCATACTTTGAGGACTTTTCAAGCAGCTCATCACTTACTCTCTTTTATTTTCAGCATCTCGTATACCGTCGTTTTCCAGCATCAGTGATGATTTTTATAAAAACATTGTATGCTGTTCTCTGATTCAGCCACAGCTCTTCCACCTGTGTCTTTGTAACCGGATTTACAGAACCTATAAGCGCAAGAATTTTTGTGCTTTGTATCCTTTTACCGGCGTAATAAGCTTTCTTGCAATAGTAGCGGTAAAGACCCCGGGATCTACAGCCGCAAATTTCAGTCCTGAGGTTGAGAGCATCGGGCAATCAAATCCAAATCTCCTACGAGTAACACAGTCAAATAAAAAGTATACGATTTCCCTCATTAACAAGTTTTTCATATGATCCGCCAGTACATGCTTTCCGCTCATCATATCGTCAAGCTTTATCGAGCCAACCTTAAATTTGCTTTTGCTGTCTGAAAATATCGGCTACATTGGAAGTTTTTACCGGACACTTGGGGTCAAGGGCAACAGATGTCTTATGCAGCGGCAAACCGTTTACCATGAGATATCCGCCCACAACCGTTCTGCCTGACTCCGGAAAACAGGGGGCGCTTATGGCTATGACATCATCTCCAAGCACATTAAGTATTGCATCGGTTTCGGCTCCGATATTTCCCTCATAGTAGAATCAATTCTCTTTGCCCATACTTTAACTTCACTGTTAAAGAAGCTTTGCCGCATTATACACTCTGTTATATGCAAGCTCCTTTATCAATGCCCCTGCTGTCTGTCGGGTACATCAGACGGTCGCAGCTGTCCGAGAGCAAAAGCTCCAGCCGTTCAGCATTCATCATTGTATAGGTATTGTAGTCCATCAACAATACGCCTGTAGCATTCGCACCGGTCGGGTCGTCCGCTATAACAATACACTTTTGCCATTTCACCTCCAAAAATGTTTGCTTATGAAAAATTTTTCTGTTTGACTTTGTTTTTATTTACGAAAAATTATGTTTTGACTTTGTTATTATTATATATTATTACGGTGGAATGTCAAGAATAAGATACTATTACCGAATTTTTCGGCAAATCAGAATTGTCCGGGTCTTTGACAGTTTGTTTGCCTAAATAGGGCATAAAAAGTCCTGTAACCCGCATAAGATTTAAAGACAAAATTTCAGCCAAGGGGGTATGCACAAAAATAGACAGTATTATAGAAAAACAAAATTACTTATTTCCCGACGGTCCCTTTTTGCATTAAAAAGCTGCCGCATTTTAGTGCAACAGCCTTTAACTTTATATTTATTTTTATAAATGCAGTACTCTATCAGCAATCTCTCGAGTTCTTCCCTGGTTCCAGAACTGTGTTCCTATATAACCGCAGGTTCTTCTTGCCACATTAAGCTTACTTTGATCCGTATTTCCGCATTTCGGGCATTTCCATACAAGCTTACCCGCATCTTTAACGATCTTTATCTCTCCGTCAAATCCACACTCCTGACAGTAGTCTGACTTGGTATTCAGCTCGGCATACATTATATTGTCATAGATAAATCCAAGCAAACTCATTACCGCCTCAAGGTTATCCTGCATATTCGGAACCTCTACATAACTGATGGCACCGCCCGGTGAAAGTTTTTGGAATTCACTCTCAAACTTAAGCTTTGTAAATGCATCAATATCCTCAGATACATGTACATGATAGCTGTTTGTAATATAGTTTTTATCTGTGATACCTTCTATAATGCCGAATCTCTTTTGAAGTGACTTGGCAAATTTGTATGTTGTGGACTCAAGCGGTGTACCATATGGTGAATAATCAATATTCTCCGCCTGCTTCCATTCATTACATTTATCATTCATCTTCTGCATTACGCTGAGTGCAAAAGGCTTTGCCACATCATCTGTATGGCTCTTTCCGGTCATATACTTTACGCACTCATAAAGTCCTGCATATCCAAGGCTTATAGTTGAATATCCTCCATACAAAAGCTTATCTATCGGCTCACCCTTCTTTAATCTCGAAAGAGCTCCATGCTGCCAGAGTATCGGTGCCACATCTGAAGGTGTTCAAAGCAATCTCTCATGTCTTGCTCTAAGTGCACGGTGGCAAAGTTCAAGTCTTTCCTCAAAGATATTCCAAAACTTTGTAGTATCTCCACCTGATGAAAGTGCAACATCTACAAGATTTATAGTTACAACACCTTGATTGAATCTGCCGTAGTATTTAGGCTTACCGTTCTCATCCACATAAGGTGTTAAGAAGCTTCTGCATCCCATAGGTGTGTAGCAATTTCCGTTACCGTTTTTATCCACCTTATACTCAAACATCTTTTTCTCTGAAACATAGTCAGGTACAAGTCTCTTTGCGGTACATTTTGCAGCAAGCTTTGTAAGATGATAATACCTTGTTCCCGGACGAACATTGTCCTCCTCTAAAACATAGATAAGCTTAGGGAATGCAGGTGTTACCCATACACCATCCTCATTCTTCACACCCTGATATCTCTGCCTTATCATTTCTTCAACAATAAGAGCAAGGTCTTCTTTTTCTCTTTCATCCTTGGCTTCATTCAAGTACATAAATACTGTGATAAAAGGAGCCTGACCGTTTGTAGTCATCAAAGTCACTACCGATACTGTATGGTCTGTACACCCTTTGTAATTTCTCTGCGAAGTCTTTTTTCAATAATCTCTTCTTTTCTTTCAGTAGACACATTTAATCCGTACATCTCGGCTTCCACTTCATCACGGATCTTCTGTCTGCTTATATCCACAAAAGGAGCAAGATGAGTAAGAGAAATACTCTGTCCTCCATACTGGCTTGAAGCTACCTGCGCAATTATTTGTGTAGCTATATTGCAGGCTGTAGAAAAAGCTGTGCGGCTTTTTCTATAAATGTCCCTGATATCACGGTACCGTTTTGAAGCATATCCTCAAGGTTTACAAGATCACAGTTATGCATATGCTGTGCAAAATAATCCGCATCATGGAAATGGAGTATACCTGCCTTATGCGCTTCCACTATCTCACTATCAAGAAGTATTCTTTCTGTAAGATCCTTTTGAAACCTCTCCCGCCATATAATCTCTTTGCACTGATGCAACTGTAGGATTCTTGTTTGAGTTCTCCTGTTTACTTCCTCATTGTCACATTCTATAAGTGCCAATATCTTATCATCTGTTGTATTTTGTTTTCTCTTTATACTCTGGACATATCTGTATGTGATATATCTTCTGGCTACCTCATAAGCATTCTCTCTCATGATGCCGTCCTCTACCATGTCCTGTATCTCTTCCACGCTCATTGCACGGTTCATACTCATGCACTGATTCTCTACAGTATTGGCAATACGGTCAACCTGGGCTTTCTTTAATTTATCATCTTCACCTACTACAGCATTTGCTTTATAGATTGCAGCAATAATTTTTGAAATATCAAAATCAACTTCAGCGCCGCTTCTTTTAATGATCCTCATGTCGGTAACCTCTCTTTATTATTACATAGTATCTGCTTATTGTCGCAGTTCTTATAAGTACCTTTTTAAGAGTATATAACTCTCTCGAATTCATAGTATACACAATATATTGTGCTTGGTCAACGACTTTATTACCACATGGTGTAAGAAACGGTATGAATATTAAACAGGAAAAATCAACGAAAATTTGCAAAAAAAATTTCAACTGTGGTATTATTGAGTTAAAAAGCAATATAAATATTACATAATAACAATATTTTTTTAGAAAGGATAATTATGTCGGAAAAATGTAAAAATGGCCGGGGCCTGCAGGACTTATTCCTGTAACAAGCGGTAAGGCGGAAGATGCAAATGTGCACAACAGAAACTATTTAAATAATATTCTTGTGGAGATGAGAATCATTGACGCAATACTTCCCGATAAGCATAAAAAAATATTCGGAACGGAGTTTGACTCTCCGATAATGATGCCTGCTTTTTCTCATTTGAATAAGGTCGGCAAGGACGGCAAAAAGCCTATGCTTGAATATGCAAAGGCTGCAAAGACCTTAAATATACTCAATTGGGTAGGCATGGAGCCGGATGACGAATTTAAAGAAATAGCGGATACAGGAGCCAAAACTGTCAGAATTATAAAACCTTTTGCCGACCATGATATCATCTTTGAGCAGATAGAGTTTGCAAAAAAATGCGGTGCCGTTGCTGTGGGTGTGGATATTGACCATGTTCCCGGAACGGACGGGAAATATGATATAGTTGACGGTATTTCAATGGGCCCGGTTACTCAAAGCGATTTGGAAGAATATGCAAAATTTGCAAAAATACCTTTTGTGGCTAAAGGAGTTTTATCGCTTCAAGATGCCGCAAAGGCAAGACAGGCGGGCTGCAGTGCTATAGTAGTATCTCACCACCACGGTCGCATTCCTTTCGGTATACCTCCCGTTATGATACTTCCCGATATAAAAAATGAAATAAGCGGTATGGAGATATTTGTAGACTGTTCAATAGATACAGGCTATGATGCCTACAAGGCTTTGGCGCTTGGTGCAGATGCCGTATCTGTCGGCAGGGGGATACTTTCTCCACTTTTGAAGGAGGGTGAAAGAGGCGTCATTGAAAAAATAAACAAAATGAATGAAGAACTTTCAGAGCTTATGATGTATACAGGCGTGAAAGATACAAACTCATTCGATCCTTCGGTTTTATATATAAGGTAAAAATACAGGCTTTATTTTTTTCAATATTTTATATTGTAAAATAAGGCCTTTTTAAATTTGAAACTCATTTTCATTTTCTCTTGACATATCCATTTCTCTTTTATATTCTATTATCATGTTTACAGCTTTGCTTAAACAAATAAATTTTTACCTTTTCTTGGTGGAAAAATTGTTTAAATATATTTTTAAAAAGATTATTATCATTAATTCCTATACTTATAGGTATAAGCTTTATATCCTTTGCACTTATATTCTTTACAGGCGGCGATGCGGTGGCGGTAAGATATGAAGCCATAGGTGGAGTACTTTCTCCGGAACTTATAAATCAAAAGAGAGAAGAACTTGGTTTAAACCGTCCCTTTATCGTTCAATATATCAGCTGGCTTTTGGGGGTGATTCAAGGTGATATGGGTATCAGCTATGTATCGGGCAAGCCGGTATTTGGCTATATTTTCTCTAAATTACCGAATACTCTCTTACTGAGTATCAGCTCTTTACTTACTACCCTAATTATCTCCCTGCCGCTTGGTATACTTTCAGCGGTAAAGAAAAACTCAGTATTTGACAATATTATAAAAGCGCTGTCATTTATAGGCAATTCTCTGCCCAACTTTTTTGTGGCGCTTGTGCTTTCATATATATTTGCATTACAGTTAAAGCTTCTTCCGGTAATTTCACAGGGAACAAGTATAAAAAGTCTGATACTTCCCACACTTACTCTTGCACTGGCAATGAGCGCAAAAGTATATAAGGCAGATTCGTGCACTCATTATATCGGAGCTCTCAAAACCTTATGTGACCGGAGCAAGAGCCAGAGGTATAAAAAGAAAAGTACAATCATATTCTCTTTTAATGTACTGAGGCTACATCTCTACTCTCATCACATTGATGTCACTGAGTTTCGGAAGTCTGCTTGGCGGAAGCTCCATTGTTGAGAGTATCTTTATGTGGGACGGAATCGGAAAGCTGGCTATTGAATCTATAAATTTACGTGACTATCCTGTAATTTTGGCTTATGTACTGTGGATGGCTTTTTATATGTATTTATAAATTTAATGTCGGATATTTCATATTATTTCTTGGATCCGAGACTTAGAATCGGAGGTGGAAAATATGCGAACTGAAAAATTAATCTTTCCATCTTTTTTGGTGATTGCACTGCTTATATTTGCACTCTTTTCTCCAATGCTTACACCGTTTGATATCACAGCACAAAACCTGATGACGGCAAAATCTCCTCCGTCCTTTCCTCATATAATGGGAACTGATATATATGGCAGAGATATGTTTTCAAGAGTGATTGCCGCATCAAGAATCAGTATATTTTCAGCTTTGGCGGTAGTACTTTTGATGGCTGTTATCGGTGTGGTAATCGGAATCTTTTGCGGATATCTCGGAGGAATTGCAGATACTTTACTTATGCGTGTATCGGATATATTTTTGGCGTTTCCGGGACTTGTGCTTGCAATTGCAACTGCAGGACTTTTTAAAAACGGTGTATTCGGGGCGATAATAGCGCTTGCCTCCGTGGGATGGCCAAGATATGCAAGACTCTCAAGAGGTCTTGTACTGTCTACAAAAACCTCAACATATATAAATGCCGCAAAAATAAGCGGCAGTGATACGATACAAATAGTGTTTACAGAGATACTTCCAAATATTATAGGACCGATAGTAGTGACGGCAAGCCTTGATATAGGTACAAGCCTTATGGAAAATGTCCGCCCTGTCATTTTTGGGACTTGGTGCCACCCTCCCACTCCTGAATGGGGAAGCATGATAAGTGAAAGCAGGAGTTTGCTTCAGCTAACTCCATGGATCTACATTTTCACGGGGAATTGCCATCTTTATCACAGTCTCTATATTCAATATATTCGGTGAATCACTTAGAATTACTTCAACGTATAAATTAATATACTTTTTGAAATTATTAAACAGCAAATAAACGGTTAAACAGATGTTTATCCGTAAATATATAAAGGAGTTTTTTTACATACATGAAAAACAAATAAAATTACTTTCTGTTGCCTTCAGTGCCGCTCTGCTTCTGGGTGCGTGCACCTCTTCTTCAAAAACTTTGTCTGAGAGCTCGGCAGGTTCCAAAACCTCGTCAGTTTCATCCGATACTTCCGATACTGCAAAGACTCTTGTATACGGCACCGGCAGTTACGGTGTGGGTATGTCCGATGCAGGTCTTAATCCACATGAGGATTACTCGGGATGGAGCTGTGTACGATATGGTGTCGGAGAGACATTGTTCAGATTAAATGAAGATATAGAGCTTGTACCATGGCTTGCCGAATCTTACAAGTTCTTAGATGATAATACTCTTGAAGTTGTGATTAAGGACGGCATAAATTTTTCATCAGGCAGAAAGCTTGATGCAGCCGCTGCAAAAGAATGTTTTGAAGATTTGATAGCGGTACATGACAGAGCACCTAAGGATATGAAGATACAGGAAATAAAGGCTGACGGTCAAACACTCACATTTGTAACTACCGAACCGAATCCGGCTCTTTTAAACTTCCTTGCGGAACCTTATACCGCAATTATAGATATGCAGGCAGGTGTGGATGCAAGTAAGAATGTTTCAGGTACAGGTTCTTACAAAGCAACCGCAGTGTCTGACAGTGAAATAAGCCTCGTATCAAGAGATGACTACTGGGGCGGTGAAGTATCAAAGAAAAACATCACCGTAAAGTCTATCACAGACGGTGACACATTGACTATGGGACTTCAGTCGGGAGAACTTGATGGAACCTCCGGACTTCCTTATGCAAGCTACCCGCTTTTTGAAAATGACAATTACAATATAAACTCTGTGGCCACAAGCAGAGCATTCTTCCTGCAGTTAAACTTTGACAATGAACTTCTCACAGATAAAAACATCAGATCCGCCATAGCTATGGCCATCGATAAAGAAGGCTTTGTAAATGTTTTGCTTGGCGGTCATGGAAAAGTTGCAAACGGACCGTTCCCTATGAAGGATAGCGAAAACCCGACATACAGGTTTTTCTCTCGAAAAAGTCAAAAGAGTTACTTGCAAACGCAGGATGGAGTGACAGTGATAATGACGGATATGTAGATAAGGACGGCAAAAATTTAGAACTTAACTACATCACATATCCGGGAAGAACCGAGCTTCCTATACTTGCACAAAGTATACAGGCAAACTTAAAGGATATCGGTATCAAGCTTAATATAAACAGTACGGAGAATTATCTTGAGGTGATGAAGGACAGCACTACATGGGATATCTTCGGCAGTGCAATGGTTACAAATCCTACCGGAAACAAGGGATATTTCTTTGATATGACTTCTCTTACCGAGTCACCAAAGAACAGAGGACATTACTCAAATGCCGAACTTGACGAACTTGCAAAAAATCTTTCCACAACATTTGAAAGTGAAAAACGTGAAGAGATTGCAAAAAAGATGAGCGATATTTTAGTGGATGATTGCGGTTTTATATTCGTTTCACACTTACAGATGAGTCTTGTAAGCAAGAAAAATATAAAAGGTCTTACTCCTATGCCAAGTGACTATTATGAATTCAGTAAGGATCTGGTAATCGAATAATGAAAGAACTTTTGAAATTTGAGAATATAAATATTTCATATGAAAAAGACAAGTTTTATATGATCTGTCATTTTCTCTTAACTCAGTGAAATTCTGGGTGTAGTCGAAACAGCGGTTGTGGAAAATCCACATTGCTAAAAGAGTATCTTGGGGCTTCAGGGCTCCCAAAAGTACTTCCGGTAATATTTTGAAAACGAGATCTGTTATCACTTAATGCTTCTGAAATGAGGGAGAATTCGCGGTAATCGTATCAGTATGGTTTTTCAGAATCCGGTATTCATACCAATCCTTTTAAAAACTATAGGTGACACTGTTTTTGAAAGTATGAAAGCACATAAACAGATTTCAAAGAAGAAGCTCTTGATATTGCAACAGGCATCTTTGAAAACCTCTCATTACCCGACCCGAAAAAGGATTTTGAGAGCATACCCATTTGAGCTTTCGGGCGGTATGAATCAAAAGAGTGGGTATAGCGCTTGCCATGCTGAACAGACCTTCTTTAATTTTTAGCCGATGAGCCTACCAGTGCACTTGATCCTATAGTTTGCTGTGCAAATAGTGAATGAGCTGAAATCACTGCGTGAAAAGTACAATACAGCTGTTATACTTGTAACCCATAATATAAAAAAATAGCAAAAAGTATCACAGACAGGATATTGGTATTAAATAACGGTAAAACGGTTGATTACGGAAAAAAACATGTGACGTACTCTCCTCTCCTAAAAATGATTTCACAAAGGAGCTGATACTTTTCCGCTTTCGGTTAGGTATCTCTTTATTTCGGAGTATATATGAATGATATTTTAATTATAAACAAAACTTACAAAACAATTTGACGGCGAGAAAAAAGCCAAGTATTGAAAAATATCGATCTTACATTAAAATCGGGACGATGCCTTGGCGTTGTAGGTGAAAAGCGGTTCGGGAAAAAGCACACTTGCAAGAGCAATACAGGGTTTGATACCGGTAACATCCGGAGAAGTTATATTTGACGGCAAATGTATCAGTAAATTTTCAGCCTCACAGTACAGGAGAATATACAAAGATTTACAAATGATTTTTCAGCTTCAGGGAGAGCTTTAATCCTGTCAGAAGCCTTGGTGAGTATAGTTTTAAACCCGAAAAACTTCGGTTTTAGAGGTAATTATAAAAACAAAACGATATCTTTTAAACCGCTGTGGTCTTGATTCTTCTCTATAGTAAATATCCCGGTGAAGTCAGCGAGGTGAATGTCAAAGGGCTGCTATTGCCAGAGCCATCGCCTGCTCACCAAAACTTCTTATCTGTGATGAAAGCCACCTCGGCACTTGATATGATAGTTCAAAGAAAAATAATATCACTGCTGGGTGAACTGAAGGATGAATTGGGAATGGCAATACTTTTTATCTGCCATGATATATCTTTTGGTTCATTATATGATGATGACGTAGCCGTGATGAAGGACGGTCATATAGTGGAAAAAGATGTTACAAGCAGAATAATACACCGCCCGCAAAATGAATATACCAAAGGCACTTATAGAAGCATCCGATGTATACTGATTTATCGGATGCTGTTTTCAATAAACATATGTAAAATCACCTTAATAAAAGTATAATAATATCGCTTAAAAATATCCGGTATGAAACAGCTTGAATCCAAATAGAGTTTTATGCTATAAATTACAAAGATTATTGAAAGGAGTGCAAGTATCATATGAATTTTTATACTCTGGATTATATTATAGAACACCAGTCTACCGATATGATTATCAGATCCACTTTTATCATTCTTCTCTTAGCTATCTTTATAATTACAGGCTTTCGCTTTATGAAGGAAAGAATGAAAACAAGGCTTAGAGACATTTCCATAGGTATTGCCGTTTTTACATTTATACTTTTGGGAATTCATGTGGAAAAATTATACTAAAAACCACAAAGACTTTTCCCAGTCACATGTACTTGTAAAATTTATAGAGAGTGTAGCTACGTATGCACATGTATCACCTGAAGAAATAATGGTAAATTCCACCACTTTAAAAGACGGTATTATAGTCCGCTACAATGAAGAGGACTATACGGTACATCTGAACAATGACAATAATTCCTACACTTTGCAGCGTACATGTAATAGATCATAATGTATATATAAACGGTGAGAGGTAATTTATGAATATATATTTATTAGTCGGTATCAAATTTATTCTCAGTATCATGGTAATGATTTTACAGATACATATACTTGGAAAAATATGAGTTCTCTATAAATACTCCGCTAAACCAGATACAAAACTATGTACTCGGTGGAATTATCGGAGGTGTGATCTATAATACTTCCATTTCCATCATGATATTCCTTTATCTTTATATTGATCTGGTCTTTGGTTGTTATTATCGTAAAAGCTACTGACCAATATAAAAGGCCGTAAAAGTCATTGGTAGTGAAAATCCCGTTATCCTTATAAAAACGGTAAGGTCAATGTTGCTAACTGTGCCAAGGTAGGAATATCTGCACGACCAACTTATGCTGCATATACGGATGGAAGGACTCTTTTTCAACAAAAAGAGGTAAAATCCGCAATTATGGAAACAAACGGTAAGCTTACCATAATTGATATGCAATCCGCACACCTAAGTTCCCTATTATTTCAAACGGTAAAAATAAACCGGATATACTTGAGGTTATCGGACATGATGAAAAAAATGGTTGCTTTCTTCAATAAATGAACAGGGCATTGAAAAACATACAGGATATTTTCTTGGGGTGAGTATGTAAACGGTGAATTAAATCTTACCACTTATCCGAAGATTGTATAAACTGTTATATAAAAATGCATATCGGTACTGAAACGGCACAGATGCTTTGTAGTTTTTACTTCCGCCTTCACTAAAAACTGAATACTGAATTTAAAAGAACCTCCAAAACTCGGAGGGTTCTTATTTTATCTGTCTAAAAACAGGGATTTCAGATATCTTATACCGGTTTCCGTTTTGAAAAACCTTTTCTCATCATCTCTTCTATTGCTTCTTTTCAGCTTCATCTCATCTGCATTTTACCAAAAAGTCGGCTTCCAGTAGAATTTGTAAATCAATACCGTCAATATCCGTATATGTATGATGATGTGCTATCATAAAGTCTATCCTGTCCAGCATAGATTTTGATATATCTGTACCTTCAAAAAATTTTCTAATCATCGGTGAAGACACTCTTCCTGCTTTTTACCGTCCGCTTCACCATACTTTTCTCTGAGCGAAGGGCAGGAAATATCATGCACTATAGCGGCTATTTCAAGTGTTTTTGAGTATTATCATCAAGATTCTCTCCCTTTCCTATATTTCTTGCATATCCCCATACCTTTAAAAAATGATTGATATCCCTAAAGCTGCCTTGCTTTCTTTTATCATCTTCTCCATTACTTCACTGACAGTCATATAACACCTCTTACAAAAATATTTACTTAATATTATATATTAATTTTTTACACTTATAAATAAAAAAACGGGCTTTTATCCAAAAACCCGCTTTTAATCCTTATTCCGCTTTTCCGCTTCTATTACAAGAGTATCTGCATATTCACTGCCATAAGTATCTGTAAGTGTCTCTACATAATCCTTGTGGAAGAGTTCTCTTTTCCAAGACTTTCAATCTCTGTATTGATCCATTCAAGTAATGTAGTATTTCCTTTGTTGCAGCCGGTGCGATTGTATCCTTTGCACCAAGATTGTCAATACCTACAGTATATCCTGGATTGCTCTTTTGCAAATGCGATAACCTCAGTATTGTCATTTACCCATGCCTTGCACTCGAACCGTTTAAAAGTGCATTCTTGGCATTTGCATATGTATCATACTTTTTGAAGCTTGATATCGGGATAATTCTTAATCATATAAGTCTCGGCTGTTGTTCTCGAAATAACTATCATCTCATCCTCAGCCTTTCCAATTGTCAAGGCTTGTTACAGGCTCTTTATCAGATGATATAACTCCAAGTCCTACATTCATATATGGAAGTCAAAATCTACCGCCTCCGCTCTTCGGGTGTAACTGTGAAGTTTGCAGTATAATATCAACCTTACCTGTCTCAAGATACTCCACTCTGTTTGCGGCCTCTGTACTTTACATAATTGATTTTAACACCAAGATCCTCTGCAAGTCTGTTTCCAAGTAAATATCATATCCCCGATACTCACCGTTCTCATCGACATATCCGAAAAGGATGCTTATCTGAGAAAACACCTATATTTATAGTTCCGCACTCTTTATCTCATCTAAAGTCCCGAATTTATTCTTAGCAGCACTCTTTGAAGATGAACCACATGCACTGAGTGCCAAAGCTCCTGCAGCCAAAACACCTAACAATCCTATTAATTTACCTTTTTCATTTTATATTCCTCCTATATGAAAATCATATATTATATTCTTCCTTATCATCCTTAATGGATTCAAATTCGAAAAATATTCAAAAATTGTCTTGCTCTTTCAGTCTTCGGTGAAGTGAAAAAGCTCTTAGGTCTACCATGTTTCCACTATATTTCCTTTGTCAAGGAAATATACTCTGTCGGCAACCGCCTCCGCAAATTGCATCTCATGAGTTACAATAATCATCGTTGAACCCTGTTTAGCCAAATCAAGCATTACATCAAGCACTTCTCTTACCATCTCGGGATCAAGAGCAGCTGTAACCTCATCAAATAATAAAATCTCGGGATGCATTGCCAAAGCTCTTACTATTGCCACTCTTTGCTTTTTGTCCGCCTCGAAAGCTCTCTCGGATAGGCATTTGCTTGTGTGCAAGACCTACTCTTTTAGAAGCTCCATCGCTTCCTTCTTTGCACTCTCTTTATCTACTCCGGCTACCTTTGTAGGTGCCAGAATGATATTTTCAAAGTATTGTCATATGTGGAAAAAGTTCATAGCTTTTGAAAAACCATACTATGTCTGAGTTTTTGTCAAATCATTTTGCTTATAGTCAATGACTTTTCCGTCAAGGCTTATACTTCCACCCTGTATTTCTTCAGACCGTTTATACATCGAAGTAATGTGGACTTACTGCAAACCACTTGGCTCTATAAGTACTATTACCTCTCCTTGTTCAGTTCAAGGCTCACACCGTCAAGTGCAGCATTTTTCCGTCATAATTTTTACAACATTGTTTATTTCCAATAATGCCGGCATATTCTCTCCTTCCTTCACACTAATTTCTTTTTTCCAGATATCTTGCAAGCATACTTATCAGGGGTACAAGCGATAAAATACATCATAAACACCACCAGATATACTCCGAAAAGCCGCATTCGGGCTTGAATTTCTGTTTGCCTCTGTTATCTGCTGTGCCACCTTTTATTACCTCAACAACTCCTATCATAAGTACAAGTGATGTAGTCTTTATCATTCTGGTAATCGGGTTAATTGAAAGCGGAATAAGTCGCTTTATTGTCTGAGAGTATAATGATGTAGATAAAAGTCTGTTTCTTGTTAAGTCCCAGTGCCTCACTGCTCTCATACTGATGCTTTGGAATACTTGTAATAGCTCCCCTTACCAGATCTCCCATCTCAGCAGTTCCCCAAAGGCTGAATACTATGATTGCTGAAAGTTCGGCGGAGATATCTATTCCAAGTGCTCTTGTACTTCCGAAAAATACTATAAACAAAAGTACAAGCTGCGGCATTATTCTTATAATTTCAAGATATATCCTAAGCACCGCTTTTAATATCGGATTTTTAAAAGTCATCAAAATACCGACCAGGATACCCAGGGGGATACTTATAAGCACAGATATTAAACTGATTCTAAGTGCTATACCAAGTCCGCCAAGAAGTCTTATTGCATTCTTTCCTTTAAATATCACATCAAGACCCAAATCCGGCATATCGTACCCTCCTTTCTACATAGGAACCGAGTATTGATACCGGTAATAATATAATCAAATAGAAAAATACCAGCAGTACAAGGCTCTCAACAGTTTTATAATACAAACCTATCAAATCTTTTGCGGTAAACATAAGATCCATTAAGCTGATAGCCGAGAACACAGATGTTTCTTTCAAAAGAAATATTATATTGGCTACAAATGCGGGTGTACTTTTATTGAAACAGCCCGAGAAGTAAAAATATAAAAGAGTGTCTGATTGTGGCTAAGTCCAAGACTTAATGCACTCTCTTCCTGTATCTTATCTATAGTTTTCTATTCCGCTTCTGAAAGCCTCACACATATAGCTGCCTCCCAGAAATGCAAGTCCGAACACTCCGCATACAAAGGCGTCTATCTTTAACCCAAGCTTCGGTAAACCGTAGTATATAAAAAACAACTGTATGATGAGCGGTGTATTTCTGCTCATTTCAATATATCACTTACTAGTTGACTCAAGTATCGGTATCTTCTTATGTAAAACAAGTGTACATAAGAGCCCTACAATTATTGCGAAAGTATGATTCCCCAGTATACCTATTTTCAATGTCAGTATGGCTGCATGTATGTATAAAGGAAAACACCTGTTTTATAAATTCAAAATCCATAATGTTACTCTCCAAGATACTCTTTGTATCTCTGCATTTATTTTATGGAGATGATAATATCACTATAAACCCTTTTTGTCTATAGGTTTTATAGTATTTATTTTTATATCTGCATAATGCCAAAAATCTTTTCAAATATCGTACAGTCTTTAGTAAAACCCTATACTCCAAAAGCAAAATAATGCTTTAAAAGTATAGGGTTTAATTTAATCTTATAAAATATTTATCTTCTTGCACCGAAGTTTTGAACCCAATAAAGTGTACTGCCGTCATTATAACAACCTACACCTATTAAGCTGAAATCGTCACTTAGTATATTTTTCTCTATGCCCCTGTGAGTTCATCCATGAGTCCATAACACTTTCGAGGCTTCTTTGTCCCATTGCAACATTTTTCTCCCCAGGTCATAAGTCCCCGAAGGCATTAAAGTACGATAAGCTTGAACCGTCGGTCTTGTATGTGAGAACAATGTCACAGTTCTTTTGCTCTTATATCCACACTGTTCATAAGTGCACTGTCGGCTGAGGTGGGGAAAGTCCGTATTTTGCTCTCTCCTCGTTTTACAAGCTCAATAACTCTCTGCGCAAAAGGCGGCTGTAGAAGTCTGATTTGAAACCGATCCCGATGTTATATTTGCACTGTTGTTTTGCCTGCCGTTTGTTTCGGTCATTCTTCCGCCCGGCTGATATGCTCGCTTGCATCAACAAAGTATCCGTCGGTGTATATGTGTTTGCATCCATTCTGCCGTCGTTGAAAGGATTCATATAATACCATGTATTATTTACATTGACCCAGCCTACTTTCATATCACCGTTGTTTGTATCCAGATAATACCAGTCTTTTCCGTCTTTTAACCAGCCTGTTTGCATATAGCCCGATCCGTTCCTATAATACCGGACATTGTTTATACTAAAGCCATGATGACCTTCATATGATCCGTCCGAAAGCTGATACCACCATCCGTTATTATCTCTTTTCCAACCTCCGGTTGCTCAAATGTAGGCACAGCCATCAATAATGTACTTTGCTATCAATGAGAAAAACTCTTTTTCGACATTACTCCTTTCCGGTAATAAATATTACATATAGTTTTACCCTAAATAGAAGCAAAAATAAAATAACAAATTTTCATACAAAAAGCCACGATTTTCTCGCAGCTTCAAAAAACATCTTATAAATTATATAAAAACTTCCTTTACATTATCAAAATGCAGGAATTCACCTCTTTTTGCTATCTCTTTTTATCTTTGGAACACTTAATATCTTAAAATCCGATACTTCCTCTACCTGCATTTTTATATTTCGCACATCATCTTCCGATATAATATAAGAATACATATCCACAAAAATAACTGTTGCTTTTCAGTATTTATCCTCTTATAGGTATACAGCTTTCATAGTCTCTGTCATAAAGATTTATACCTGTTTCTTCAAAAATTTCTCTACGTACGGCATCCTGCAGAGTTCTCTCGGCTCTTACTCCACCTCCAGGTATCTCCCAGAGTCCTCCGGCATATCTCTTATCGGTGAACGTTTTTGTAATCAATACTATCCTCTGTAAAGAGTATTCCTATTACAACCAAATGAAATTGTTTAGGGGTTTTTGAGAAAAGATTATATCTGTCTACAGTCTCTCCTGTAGGCATCTCTGGTATCATATATGTCCCAAAGTTCTTTTTCTGCACTCATTCTTACTATCGTTGCTGCAAATTGTCAGCTCTTTCAAGGTCTATGCAACATCTCCCATTTCACTTAAAATTTTATTCAGCATGGTACGAAGCTGTGCCATCTCTTCATCATTTATATTCAAACAGCCTCTCATACCTACCGGTATGTCAAGCGCACTTTCTCTAAGCTCTTCTCCGCTTTTTGTCAATGTAACTATAAGTGTTCTCTCATCTATCTTTGAACGTTCTCTTGTAACATAACCCTTTGATTCAAGCTTCTTTAATACAGGTGTAAGTGTACCGGAGTCAAGGAAGAGTTTATCTCCCAACTCTTTTACATTCAATTCCTTATCTTCCCACATTACCATCATTACAATATACTGTGTATATGTAAGATCAAGCTTATCAAGATATACTTTATATCTTCTTACTATTTCCTTTGAGCAGGCATACAGTGGAAAGCAAAGTTGATTTTCCAGTTTAAGTGAGTCGTACTTATCCGCCATTTTAATATTCCTCTTTCTTTTAAAAGACTTCAAGAGCCTTTATTTTTCATAAACGCTCCCTGTCTTTTTCTATATTAGATTAATTTTTTGCAGCCTCTTCTACTACTTCAACACCTTCTGTAGGCTCAAATCTTCTTACAACATTTCCGTTCTTGTCGATAAGGAATTTTGTAAAGTTCCACTTGATATCAGGCTTGCTTGCATAGTCGGGATCGGCCTCACCAAGCATCTTTGTAAGAAGCTTTGACATATCATTGTCTGCGCCCCAGCCTGCAAAAACCCTTCTCTGCTCTTAAGATACTTAAATACCTCCAAGCTCCGTCACCGTTTACTTCTATTTTTTTGAGAACAATGGGAAAGTTACACCGAATCTTGAGCTGCAGAACTTGGCAATCTCCTCATCACTTCCGGGTGCCTGATGTCCGAACTGATCACATGGGAAATCAAGTATCACGAAATCCTTATCCTGATAGTCTGCATAGAGCTTTTGTAACTGCTCATACTGTGGTGTAAATCCACTCTGTTGCAGAGTTTATTATAAGTACTACCTTGTTCTTATAATCACTAAAGGCTTACTTCCTCGCCCTTGTTGTTCTTTACTTTTAAAAATCATATATATTCATATCTTTTCTCCTAACTATATATTAAGTGTTTTCCACATATTTTGCTGCTGCAATTCCTGCTACTGCACCGTCTCCACTGCAGTTACAAGCTGGCGTACTTCCTTTGTTCTGCCGTCTCCTGCTGCAAATACACCTTCCGTCTTTGTCTTACAGTCTTCACCCGATACGATATAACCTGCCTTATCAAGCTCTACCACATCGGCAAAAGCCGCATTATCAGGTACCTGACCTATTGCTACAAAGAGTCCGTCCACTGCAATCTCTCTTTTTTCACCGGTATTTTTATCTTCTACAACTACTCCTGTAACTGCAAAGGACTCTTCCTTTATCTCCACAATATTTGAGTTTAAAACAAACTCTACATTGTCTTTCTTCTTTAAAAGCCGCAACTACGGCTTCCTCAGCTCTGAACTCGTCTCTACGATGTATCACATATACTTTCTTTGCAACATTGGCCAAGAATGTAGCATCCTCTATGGCTGTATTACCGCCACCGTTCACAGCAACAACTCTGTCTCTGTAAAACATTCCGTCACAGGTTGCACAGTATGATATGCCTGAACCAACCAATTTTTTCTCATTAGGAAGTCCGAGAGGTCTGTTCTTTGCGCCGGTAGCAAGTATTACCGACTTTGCATCATAGTTTTTCCTTTTCAGTCTTTACTTTCTTTATATTACCTTCAAGGCTGATGCCAACCACCTTTTTCATATTTTACTAGCTATCTCAGATCTTTTGCCTGATTAAATAAATCTGTGGCAAATTCAAATCCTGAAGTTTTCTTGATAGCAGGATAATTTTCTATCTCAGGAGTATTTATTATCTGTCCTCCATAAGATGCGCCCTCAAGTACGAGTACCGATTTCCCGCTCTTACTCCGTATATTGCAGCTGACAATCCGGCTGTTCCGGCGCCCACTACTACTATATCGTACATATAATCACTTCTTTCTTTAATGTAATATGTCTGAATATGCGATACCGCTCTTAATCAGCTACTATTATGCCAACTAAAAGCCTTTACTTCATCCTTTGTTATAAGACCTACTGACTTGTTTACAACTTCACCGTTTTTGAATACCAAAGTGTAGGTATTGACATAACATGGAACTTGTTTACCAAATCAGGATTCTCATCCGCATTGATCTTAGCTACCGAGAAACCGTCCGCCTCTTCAGCCACTTCATCAACTATAGGTGAAAGCATCTTACATGGACCACACCATGGTGCCCAAATATCTACTAATACAGGTTCTTTTGCGTTTAAAACTTCCGCTTCAAAATTTTCACTTGTAATTGTCTTTACTGCCATAACTTTTTCTCCTCCAAATCTTTTCTTAAATAGCTTATGATTATATTTTTCACAATCTTATTTTATTGTCAAGCGTTTTTTATTTTTCTTTTCCTTCCGTCTCAAAATATTCCTTTGTCAGCCTAACAACCACGTTTGAAAGGAGGAACAGTGCTATAAGATTAGGTATTGCCATAAGTCCGTTAAAAGTCTCCGATATATCCCATAAAAGCCCGAGGTCCATCGTAGCACCTACTATTGCAGTCAAAGAATATACCACCATAAAAGGCTTTATAACCTTTTCACTTAGTAAGAACTCTATGCATCTTGCACCGTAAAGTCCCCATCCTATAATTGTTGAGAAAGCAAATGAACACATAGCTATTGCTGTAAATATTGATACTCCGTTACCGTATGTCTTTATAAATCCGCCTATTGTAAGTTCGGCACCTGAAGGCGAACCGAAAGGAATGCTTACTCCCGAGCAAAGTATTACCAAAGCTGTAAGTGTACATATAACTATGGTATCGGCAAACACTTCAAATATTCCGAAAAATCCCTGTTTTACCGGTTTTTCCTGTATCTGCTGATGCATGTGCAATGAGGGCCTGTTCCAAGTCCCGCCTCATTTGAGAATATACCTCTGGACACTCCTTTTTCATACTTAAAAAAGAGCTTCTGATAATACCTCCGGTGACCGCTCTCGGATTGAATGCTCCATATATAATACTTCCAAAGACCTCAGGTACTCTGTTTATATTTAGAAAAACAACTCCAAGTGCCAATATTACATATATAAGCGCCATGAAAGGTACAAGCTTTTCAGTCACCGATCCTATTCTTTTGATACCGCCGAGTAAAACCAGTCCCACAAGTAGGGTTACAATGATTCCTATGACTAAGTTTATCATCTCATGTCCACCCGGTTTCACTATTCCATATCCTTCAAGTGCTACATTTATAGCTGCCGTAATCGTATTTACCTGAGTGGCATTTCCTGTTCCGAATACCGTAAGAGTACCGAATGTTGCAAATAAGTAAGCCAAAAACAGCCATCTTTTTGAAAGACCGTTTTGAATATAATACATCGGTCCTCCTACAAGATCTCCATGCTTATTTGTTTTTCTGAAATATACGGCAAGAGTAACCTCTGCAAATTTGGTACACATTCCAAGTATTGCGGATATCCACATCCAGAATACACTTCCCGGACCGCCTATTGATATGGCACCTGCAACACCCATGCGATATTTCCTGTTCCCACTGTGGCCGCAAAGTGCAGTAGTCGCAGCTTGAAAGGAGAAAGTGCACCGTCTGCTACATCTCTTTTCTTGAAAAATTCTACCGACAGTGGTCTTCATTATATATCTGAATTTTTCTTATCTGTAAAAATCCTGTCACGACATTTCAAGAATATGCCTACACCCATAAGAGCTATCATTGCCGGCACACCCCATATGAACCCGCTTAGAGCCGCGTTCAGCTTCGTAATAGTTTCAATCATATTTCCCTCTCAAATATTATTTAATTGATGATACTTATTCCGTAACATCCTTTATCAAATCCTTTATTACTTCTCCGGCTATTATAAGTCCCACAACAGAAGGGACAAAAGCAACGGAACCCGGAATCGATCTTCTGTCAGTACATTTTCTTTCAGTTCCCGGAGGACATACACAGTGAGAACTACAACTTATACTTTCATCCTCAAAAGGTACTATAGGCGCTTCTTTTGAATATACCACCTTAAGCTTTTTTATATTTCTTTTCTTAAGCTCACGCCTCATAACCTTTGCAAGCGGGCAAACACTTGTCTTATATATATCGCTCACAATAAAGCCTGTAGGGTCGAGCTTATTTCCTGCACCCATACTGCTTATTATATTTACATTACTTTCATTTGCCTGCATTACAAGGTTTATTTTTGCAGTCACGGTATCTACAGCATCTATTACATAGTCATACTGTGCAAAGTCAAAGTCCCCGGCATTCTCAGGCAGGTAAAAGCACTGATGTGTAGTTACTTTGCACTTAGGATTTATACTCAATATCCTCTCTTTGGCAACATCAACTTTGTATTTTCCAATACTCTTTACATTCGCAATTATCTGTCTGTTTATATTTGTCGAGGCATACCTTTGTCGTCATCTATCAAATCAATAGCTCCTACGCCCGACCTGGCAAGTGCCTCGACACTGTATCCGCCTACACCGCCTACTCCAAATATCGCCACTCTTGAATTTTTTAATTTTTCCATAGCTTTTTACCAAGTAAAAGCTGAGTTCTTGCAAACTGATCCATATATTATTAGATAAATCCATCCTCTCGTTATTTTTACTATCAAGCAAGTTTATATTTTAAAGTAATAAATGTCAATAAATATAATAAAAAAAGCCGACATCTCTGTCTGCTCTGTATTTTTGGGAGGAGAGCCGAATGTATCGGCTCGAGTATTATGAAAAAATCTTTTATTTTTATAGACTCGCTATCTCTCGTCTATGTTTTGTATTATAGAAAACAAAAAGTGGCTAAAGTTTGTTTTTTATGTAAAAGGTTTTTGAATTAGATATGAACAATATATGAACTCTGTCCGAGCCGGTATTCTTATAAAAAGCCGCCGTATATTCCGACTTTTTGAAATATACGACAGCTCTTTTTTATTTTTTAGAGAAAATTATTTCCATGCAGGTAAATAAGCACCCTTATATACGTCTTCAATGACTTTCTTCACATCATCACTCTGATATGCCTTTACAATCTTTTTGTAATTCTCATTGTCCTTGTCCTCAGTTCTTGCAACAATAACATTTTACATACGGATTGTCTGTTCCTCCTGTACCTTCTCAAGGAAGATAGAATCGTTCCTGGATTTAAACCGTTGTCTACAGCATGTCCGCCGTTGATTACTGCGGCAGCTACATCGTAAAAAGACTTGGTGTATTTGCAGCTCTACTTCTGTAAACTTGATATTCTTAGGATTCTCTGTAATATCGCTGAGTGTAGGTGTATATCCGGCATCGTGATTTACTTTTGATAACTCCTGCGCTCTCAAGTACCTTTTAAAGCTCTACCGCCGTTTGTAGCATCACTTGGGATTGCAATTGTGTCGCCGTCCTTTAACTCTGAAAGGTCGGTAATCTTCTTTTGAATATACTCCAAGAGGTGCACGATTGTATCACCGATTGCCTCAATCTTATATCCGTTATCCTTTATATCATTTTGCAAGATATGCCTTGTGCTGGAAAAGCGTTTAAATCGATCTCTCCGTCATTTAAAAGCTCTGTTCGGCAATGAATAGTCTGCAAACTTTACAAGCTCTCACAGTGATGCCTTCTTTTGCCATAGCATCTATTACAGGAGTCCACTGCTCGTTGTTCTCACCTACAACACCGATTTTTGATTGTTGTATCGCCTTCTGTCTTAGCGCTCTCTCCCGCTTTAGTGCTTTCTTCCGCCTTCTGACTTGCATCAGCCTTTGTACTCTCTGCACTTGTATCCGCCTTCTGACTTGAACCGCATGCAGTAAGTCCCAAAGTTAAAATAGCGCCTACTGCCAATAATTTACTTAATTTTCTCATAATTAACCTCCTTATGATTATATATATATTTTATCAGTGCTCCGAATATAATCAAATCACTGCATAAAATCCTGTTAATGTGTGTTTTTCTTTATTGCTCTGTTTCCAATGCCCTGTATCAAGCTTACCATTACAAGTATAATGATTACCGTTACATAGGTTACATCAGTCTGATTTCTTTGATGTCCGTATCTTATAGCAAAGTCTCCAAGACCTCCACCACCTATAGCTCCGGCCATCGCTGTAAGTCCCAAAAGTGATATAAATGTAATCTGTACACCTCTGATAATTCCCGTCATACTTTCTCTTAAATACACTCTGAAAATAATCTCTATAGGGTGATGAACCCATACTCTGTGCAGCCTCTATAAGACCATTGTCAACTTCATGCAATGTACTTTCAATCTGTCTTGTAAAGAAAGGTACCGTACCGAATACCAAAGGAAGTATCGCTCCCTTTGTTCCTATTGCAGTTCCTACCACCATTCTTGTAAAAGGTATAAGAGCCGCAAGAAGTATTACAAAAGGTATTGATCTGAATACATTGATAAGCTTATCTAATATATTATAAATAAATGCATTCTTAAGTATCCCCTTCGGTGCGGTCACAACTATCATAACTCCGAATATCAGACCGAATAAAAGTGAAATTGTACCCGATAATACCATCATATTCAAAGTTTGTAAAGTAGCTTCGATAAGTTCATTCGGTTTAGCCGATATGTTTGGTAAGAGAATGTGTAAAAATTCTTTCATCCTTTATCACCTCCACTCCTACTTCCTTATCATGCAAATGCTTGATGGCGGCATCTATATCAGCCTTTTCTCCGCTGACTATCGCCACGGTTCCCGCTGATAGGTGCTCCTTTTACTATTTCCACATCCGCATATTATATTAAGATTTATATTAAACTTTCTGAAAACTTATGAAATCAGAGCCTCGAAGTATTGGCTTTCTTATAACTTAGTCTAAGTATAACTACTCCCGGACTTAACTTAACCACATCAGAACTCGATGCTATAAGCCCTCTATCTTTTGAAGATTTGAGGTAGTCTTTATAAAGTCCTTTGTAATCTGATGTTTAGGGTTTGCAAATATTGAAAATACATCTCCTTCTTCCACACATTACCGTTTTCCATTACGCTACTCTGTCACAGATCTGCTTTACAACAGCCATCTCATGTGTAATGACCACTATTGTGATTCCAAGCTTTTTATTAAGACTTTGCAAAAGTTCCAAAATCAGCCGTGGTCTGTGGATCCAGTGCTGAAGTCGCCTCGTCACATAAAAAGCACCTTAGGATCGTTTGCAGAGCCCTGGCTATCGCCACTCTTTGCTTTTGACCTCCTGAGAGCTGACTCGGATATGAGTTCTCTTTATCCGCTATATCTACAAGTGCCAAGAGTTCTCTAACCTTAGCCTTTTTTTGAGCCTTTGTAAGTCCGCTTCCAAAAAGTGAATATTCTACATTATCAGCCACCGTCCTGACGGCATCAAATTAAAGTGCTGGAAAATCATTCCGATCTTGCTTTTCTTAAATCTCTAGCTGAAAAGGGCTGTCAGATCCTTGTCGTCTACAAATACTTTACCCTGAATTCGGTCTTTCCAAAAGATTTATACATCTTACAAGTGTGGATTTTCCTGCGCCGGAAAATCCTATGATTCCGAATATCTCTCCCTTTTCTATCACTAAAGATACATCTTTTACAGCATGAACCGTATTACTTCCTGCACTGAAAGTCTTTGTAACATTTTTCAGTTCAATCATTGTATCTTTATTTCCTCTTCCTATCATATTAGTAGATTATAAAGCACCTGCAAAAGATTTTTGCAAGTGCTTTTGAAAAATAAATTTATTTATCTTTTCCTATTCTCCATACTCCCGGGCTGAATAAAAAGAAGCATCGGATATAACTCAAGTCTTCCCTGCCAACATATCAAATGTTAGCACCAACTTTGAAAAATATGAATATATATTGAAATTTTGCCATAGGGTCCCACCTTTTGCAAGTCCTGGACCTATATTGTTGAATGTAGCCGCCACGGCTGTAAAATTGGTTTCAAAGTCAAAATTATTGAGTGAGAGTAAAAACATTGATATTACATATATCATGATGTATGTGAGCATAAAGTACTCTTATACTGGTAAGTACCGGCTTTTCAAGTACCTTACCGTCCATTTTTATAGTTTTTACACCTCTTGGGTGAATATAGTAACCTATCTCCTGGAATACCGATTTTAACATAACTATAATTCTTGAAACCTTAATTCCACCACCTGTACTTCCTGCACAGGCACCGCACATCATAAGGAAAAGTGATTACATTTCTTGAGAGTTGCAGCCACAAATCGAAAAATCTGTGTTGAATATCCTGTGGTGGTAATAATCGATCCTACCTGGAATGCCGCATGATTTAGTGCTATCAAAATATTTTTCAAAATAGCCTCTGATATTTATTGTAATAATAATAATTGCGGCAAAGATTATTCCGAAAATACCATCTGACCTCTTCTATCTTGAAGGCATCTTTTATGCTTTCCAAGCAGTAAGTAAGGCAGTAAAGTTAACACCGAAAAGTATCATAAATACGGTCACCACCACCTGTATCGCATAGGAATAACTTCCAAGACTGTCCGCCTTTATACCGAAAACCTCCGGTACCTGCCGTACCGAAAGTAATACAGAGGGCATCAAATACCGGCATCTTTACAAACAGTAAAAATAACAAACTCTATAACCGTCATTGCCAGATATATAAGATAAAGAATCTTTGCGGTATCTCTAAGTCTTGGAACCAGTTTTCCGACTACCGGTCCGGGGCTTTCCGCCTTCATAAGATGCATATTGTAGCCGCCTGCCATAGGAAGTATGGCAAGAAGAAGTACAATAACTCCCATACCGCCTACCCAGTGTGTAAAGCTTCTCCAGATAAGTGATGTATGACTGAGGCTCTCCACATCTTCAAGTATACTTGCTCCTGTTGTGGTAAAACTCGATACCGTTTCAAATAAAGCATCTACCATATTAGGAATCTCACCGGTAAGTACAAAGGGAATTGCTCCCACCACACTGAGTACTATCCATGAGAGGGCAACCATTACAAAACCTTCTCTTGCAAAGAAAACATTTTCAAATTTTTTCTTACTGGAAATAAGGTGTCCTATAATTGCAGACACAGCACCCACAATCAAGTACGCCATGCCCTCGTGTTCACCGTATATAAGTGATGTTACCGCCGGTATCAAAAAAGCAGGCAGACTCAGCATCATCACCTTTCCCACTATATATAATATAATTGAATAGTTCATTACTTTAATATATCCTCTAAATTTTGCATACCTGTAATTCTTGTTATTATAATAACGGAATCATTTCTTTGTAATGCTGACTTACTCGTTAGGTATCATCACTTTTCCGTCTCTGATAATACCGGCAACAAGTACACCTTCTCTTTATCGGTAATGCCTCCAAGGTGGCACCTGTCATACCTGAATCTTCCTTTATATAAAAACTCCAAAGCTTCTACCTTGCCATGTATAATCCTATAAAGTGCCTCGACATTATTGCTTCCTACACTGTTTTGTAATCCTCTTACGTATCTTACAATATATTCCGCCGTGATATGCTTAGGATAGATCATACTTCCAAGATCGAACTTCTCTATAATATCATCAAATGCAATACGATTTATCTTTGTAACTATTTTGGCATTTGAAACACTCTTTGCATAAAGTGAAAGGAATGCATTCTCCTCATCAATTCCGGTAAGCGAAACAAAGGATGAACATTTCTCTATTCCTCCTCCAATAATACATCTTTGTCGGCCGCATCGCCGTGGATAATGACCGCATTCGGAAGCATTGCGGAAAGTTCCTCACATCTTTCATATGATTTTTCTATTATCTTTACTTTTATTCCAAGAGGTAAGAGCTGCTTTGCCAGGTAGTAGGCGATTGTTCCTCCACCGACTATCATGGTATCTCTTACACCGCTACTGTTGCATCCGACTTTCTTAAAGAAGTCCTTTGCATTTTCTGTGGAGGCCACAATACTTACAATATCACCGCTTTGTAATACAAAGCTTCCGTTAGGTATAATTACTTCATCTTCTCTTTCCACTGCACATATAAGTACATCCGACTTTATATTTCTTCCGACATCTATAAGGCTCTTTCCGACAAGTATATTGCCCTCGGAAATCTTATATTCCAAAAGCTCTACCCTTCCTCTTCCGAAAGTATCTATTTCTATAGCTGAAGGGAATCTTAAAAGTCTTGCCATTTCTGTAGAAGCCGCATACTCCGGATTGATGGTCATAGCAAGTCCAAGTTCTTTTTCATAAACCCTATATCCCGACTGTACTCCGGATTTCTTACTCTGGCTATGGTATGCTCCGCTCCGGCCTTTTTTCCTACCATGCAGCATAGAAGGTTTAACTCATCCGATTCGGTAACTGCAATCAAAAGATCGGAATCTTCTATTCCGGCTTCTTCCAATATAGTATGTGTTGCTCCGTTTCCTGTAACACCCATTATATCGAGTCTGGCCGCCAAAGCCTTTACAACCGCTTCATCTGTATCAACTATTGTTATATCATGTCCTTCTGCACTAAGTTGCTCCGCAATAGTCGAACCAACCTGCCACAGCCTACAATTATTATCTGCATTTCCATCTCCATTATTGAAATACTCATATTATGTCACCCCGTGACATCTGCCTATTGTAGCACAATAAACTTATATTTGCCATATCTAAGAAATTCACTTCTTTACTCTGCATGTCTATTTTGCTATACTGTAGAAAAATATATTTGTATGGAGGTTTATGTGAAAGTACAAAATATCAAAGATGTTGATGCTTTTTCAAGGTAATCGATGAATGCAAAGGAACAGTTGAGCTTGTTTCCCCTGAAGGTGACAGAATCAACCTTAAGAGTAAGCTTACACAGTATCTTTCAATGGCAAACATCTTTTCAAACGGCTATATCAAGGAACTCGATCTTGTAGCACATGATAAAGAAGACGTTGAAAGAATAATAAAGTTCATGTATCAAGGTGAATAAAATATATTTACCTAAAAAGGGCTGTCGGGAAAATGGCAGCTATAAAAAGAGGGAGGAGTAACTCAAAACAGAGTCACTCCTCCCTAAGTTTTTACATAAAAAAGATGGCTAACGATAACCATCTTTCTCCGTTACATGTTATAATGTAACTATGCTCACAGTTAATTATTATAACGACTTTTTGAAATAGGTCAACAGAAAAATCAACTTTTAGCTTCTATGAATTGAGTTTGCCCGATGACGATCCAGTCTATACCCTAAAAAAAGTTATGGAGGATTTAGATTTTTCCGGACTGTTAGCCAATTGTTCGGATAAGGGAAGAACAGGGTATAACCCTATCATGATGTATGCAGTTATTACTTATGCAAATATGCGAGGAATTCGTTCTATTGATCGTATTGTAGATTTATGTGAAAGAGATATTGCTTTTATCTGAGCTTACTCAAGGGAGGAAGCCTAAAAGAGATGCCTTTATGATTTTAAAGGTAAGAAACTACTTCAGATATCCTAGACGACTTAAACTATCAGTTTATGAGACGATTAAAAAAGAAGGGTTTGTAACATTAAAAGAATTATTTATCGATGGAACAAAAATAGAAGCTAATGCCAATCGTTATACTTTTGTATGGCGTGGAAGCATTAATTATCATCTTGCAGGTCTTCTGGATTCTATAGATAAAGCTTTTATTCAGACTATAACTCTTTTTACAAGATAATGGTTTTGGGGAGAAATACGGGCTTGAAATGCACAGATGTTTGTGATTGACTGGAATTGATAAAGTCAGAGATGTTATTGAAAAGAACAGAAAAAGAAAGATTACAAAAACATAAAAAGTTATCTCAATAACCGTATTATAGAGATTGATAACTGTTCGCCTATTGAAATACTTAAGCTTCAGAAAAATCTTATGGTTATTGCTGACGGAGAAGGTATTGTATTTGTTAACGGAAAGGGCAAGAGAAAGCCAAAACTTCAACAACTCTATGAAGAGCTTGAACATTGTGGACAGCGATTAATGCACTATAAAGAATGCTTTGAGATTATGGGGAAAGATAGAAACAGCTACTCCAAAACTGATTTGGAAGCAACCTTTATGCGAATGAAGGAAGATCATATGCTGAACGGGCAGCTAAAGCCGGCATACAATGTACAGATAGCAGTAGAGAATTATTTTATTGTACATGGTTATGTAAGTAATGATCGTACAGACTATAACACACTGATTCCTGTCCTTGAAAAACATAAGAAAGCATTTGGAGAAGTGCTTGAAGAAGTTACGGCAGATAGCGGCTATTGTAGTGAGAAAAACCTCTTATATCTGAAAGAAAATCAAATAGACAGTTATATAAAACTACAGGATCACGAAAAACGAAAAACAAGAGCATACAGTAAAGATATAGGTAAATACTACAACATGAAGACAATGGTATTTGAGGATGAGCAAGTCTATATATGTCATGACGGCCGTGAACTGAGACATATCAACACAGAAAAAGAAAGAACAGAATGGTTATACACAAAACATATGAAGTATATGGATGTTCAGACTGTAGTGGATGTGAACATAAGTCTAAATGTTTATACAAGTATAATCCTGATAAAAGATATTGATAAGAATAAAGTAATGAAGATCAATGAAGTATGGGAAGAACTCGGAGAAGTCACATGCTAACATACAGAGTGAAAAAGGTATTCTGAAACGACAGATACGCTCTATTCAAAACAGAAGGTCATTTTGGAGATATTAAAGAGAATGAAGATTTTCCGACGCTTTAACTATCGTACTTCAGATAAGGTTTATAAAGAATTTATGCTTTTTGCAATAGGAAGAAATATAAATAAATATCATCGTTTTCTCTATGCCAAACTAAAGAAATTTGAAGGAAAACCACAGGAGAAAAACCGCATAGTAAAAAAATGCAAAAGCAAAATTTCAGCCAAGGGGTTTTTATGCCCAAAAAATAGACAGCATAATAGAAAAACAAAATATCCCCGACAAAGTCACAGGCAAAACGCCTTGTACTTGTCGGGATATTTCTATTTTTTGTTCTGTAGGGATTAAAATTCAGTATTTCCCGACAGCTCCTTTTTATATCTTATAAGCATTCTCACTCTTATAATTTTCCACTATTCTGTATTTTCTACTTGGGCTTTCGGTATCATAGCGCTTTTGGTAAACACCGTCATCATCTACCCAGTAATAAGTACCGTTTATGGCTGATTTAATATAGCATTTTACAAACAAATACGAGTCCTTACCGAAGCAGTAATCCTTTCCTTCTATAGTTTTCACTCCGCTTTAGCATATTTGTAGTCCTTATCCACATACCACCATCTGTTATTATCATTGTAATCCTTTTATCCATCCCCTTACAAAGTTTCCGCTTATATAGCCTTCGGATATATGAAACCAAGGATTGTGTCTGCTTGCAATTCTGCCGACAGCCTTTAACATTTCTCCTTCACTTAAGTTTTTTACTACGGAAGAAGAAGTATCAGGTGCTGTTCTGACTCTTACACTATTACCTGTAACAGTTAATCTTGCACTTACCGGAATTTCATTAAGCCCTGTATTTTTAGAGTTTTGTTTAGCAACCTTATTTTCATAACTTGGCCTTGCAAACCCTACTATTGTATAGCCTTTACCTTCAAAGCTTCTCTTTCTTGTCATTACCATACCGCCGTTTGCGATATTTCCGCTGCCGGTATTACCCTCTATGGTTTCATATGTACCGTCTCTGTTTGCCGATACTACAATTCCCGCATGATTTACTCTTCTTGATTTTGATGCCTCTGCAGTCAGAATAAGAATGATATCTCCTCTTTGTCCCTTATCAAAAAGCATATTTTTATTTTTGTAATAACTGTATACGCTTTCTGTGGAAGCGGTCTTCATTCCGTCACAAAAAACATGTTCCGCTCCGGATATCCTGAAAATATCCCAAAGAAAAGTCACACACCATGGATATGTTGCCACACTGCCGTCATACACTTCCTGCCCGTAATAATCTGTATTAAATACCACATTATTGCTTTCCGGCGGTTCTTCAGTAACCCCTATGTATTCCTTTGCTTTATTTATCACATCATCGATTAAAGACATTTGATGTCTCCGTCAACTATTTCTATTTTGCCTTCTTTCAAAAGATGTCCTACCGCTCTTTTAAAAGCATTCTTGCTAAGCTTAAGCTCCACCTTTATTCTATCCGGAGAAACGCTCTCATCAAAACCTAAACTTCCGCCTCTGCTTTCAATTATATTGTAAAGAATATCCGCATCTGTAAGCAGCTGTCTGTATGCCTTCTTTCTAGGACTCAAATCAAGCTTTCCGTCTTCTCTTACCCTTATAACTCTCATTTCAAGTCTGTCACCGATTTTGATGTCCTCAAAACTCTCATTTGGTGGAATCATACCGTTGTACTTGTCATCTACAGCTACAAATATACCCATCTTTTTAATTTCAAATACTGTTCCGACTACCTCGTCATCCTTTTTATACGGGCTGTTTGGCGAAAGATGTGAATAGACCTTTGCACTGGCTGCAAGTCTGTTACTCTTATCCACATAAAGATATACAAGTATCTCATCTCCCTCTTTTACCTTATTCACAGTCTCCTTAAAAGGCAAAAGCACATCTCTTTCAAGTCCTATATCAAGAAATGCTCCAATTCCTGTGGTAGATTTTACCAAGAGTCTTCCAACTTCTCCAACTAAAATTTTAGGTCTTCTTGTAGTCGCAATAAGTCTGTCTTTACTGTCACGATATACAAATACTTCTATCTCACTTCCTACTTCACAACCTTCCGGTACTTCCTTCATAGGCAGAAGTACATCTTCACCGTTCCCGTCTGTAAGATATACACCGAAATCCTTTTTTCTGTCAACTTTCGGGCTCTGTATTTTTCCTAATTCCATAAATCCCCCTTAATATTCAAATCTGACGATAGCATATGTATCTCCCTTTAGATCTGCCAGATTTACAATATATGAATTTTCATTCTTTGTAATTCTAGGTAAAATCACATCATTCAATACGGCCGCCTTCTTGTATTGTACACTTATTTTTACTTTGAAATCTTCTTCGATTATATTTTTGCTTTACTTACATATACCGCATTATTCATATGATGATTTGTATCCAAATCATTCTTGCTTACCACAATTTCCTTGCCGAGTTCGTACTCTGTCGGTATATCAAATTTTCTGACAATCTCAGTCATATCGAAGCGTTTCTCATTACCTGCCAAATATCTTTTAAAGCTTCATCTGTAGGTTTGGTAGGTCTTTTATTGTCCAAATCATAATGAAACCATATGGAATCCGCTTTTTACCAAAAACTCACCGTTTTCATCTTTTAAAAAGAAATTTCTATAGCCGTAAAAGCTTTTTAAAAGTTGTAGCAAAATGTACCTACTTCCACTTTCTGTGCAAGTCCCGGCAATCTGCTTATATCTATCTGCCAGGAATTCACCCACCAGGCTTCCTTTTTCCCTTGTAAATATTTTATTCCAAGTCCCAGGTCCTCAGATTGAAATGTTGAACAGTCCTGAAATAAATTCAAAAGTCCTACCAAAGACAGCTCTCCATTCTCCCCCAACTCACTGTATCTGATTCTTTCATTAAATGAATACATTTGACTACCTTACCTCACTGTCTCTTATTTTAAAAGAGATTTGAAATACTCGAAAATTTCCTCACCTACTACCGCATCATCTCTTCTTTGTTTATAAGACATTCTCTCGGGATGAAACTGTGTAGCTATAATCGGTAATTCTTCATGTATAACGGCTTCACATACTCCGTCCTCGGAGCGTAAAACCTCCTTCAGTCCTTTCCCGAGTTTTTTTGCGCCTTGGTGATGTGCGGAGTTTATATTGAAAGTTTTACCGTAAAATTTTTCAAATAAATTTCCTTCTTCTACGCTTTTTACACTGTGTATGCTGTCATTATCATTTTTTTCTTGTATGAATATCTCTTGTTGAAAGATCCTGATGTAAACTTCCGCCAAAGTATATATTTATAAGCTGCATACCTCTGCAAATGCCTAAGACGGGCTTTTTTGCCTTTACAAATGCATCCAAAATATCTCTTTGTGCTTTATCAAGCTCTCTGTCAGGTTCATCCGAACCGTTCATTTCTTCACCATAGTAAACAGGATCTATATCTCCACCACCGGGAAGAAGCAAACCGTCACATTTTATGGCTTCATCCACATCAAGAGTTGCGATAACTTCTATATCATTTTCTTTTAATGCTTCTATATAATTTGTCAAGTTTTCAGTCCCTGCAAGTGCTACCTTCTTCATAAAAATCCTCGTCTATATATACTAAAAAAACTCCCACAAACATCATTGTTTGAATGGGAGTTGTAAAAGCTGGGCTACTAGGATTCGAACCTAGAAATGCTGGAGTCAGAGTCCAGTGCCTTACCATTTGGCGATAACCCAAAACTGACTTTAATAGGATACTGCACTTATATACATTTGTCAATAGAAAAAAATAAACTTTTATTTAAAAATAGAAAAATAAACTTTTTATTTAAAATTTTCAAATAAATAGAGCCTATTAAACAGGCCCTATCTTCTAAAAAAATTTTATTCCCATCTTTCAAACAAATCTTCAAATTTCAGGATATCATCTTTTTATAACTTTACTTCTGCCGTCCCCGTAATCATAGCTGAAGGTTGTCCACAAGTTTCTCTTTTCCGAATCCTATTTTTTTACAAGTTTATCTAAAACGATACCGCCCTGTGGAACTTCCTTTTTCAAAAATCGCACAGCTCATCAAGAGTTTTTATATCGACAAAAATCATTTTATACCCTGTTTAAAGGTTATAGACTTATACTCATTGTCGTCTTTATCAAAAAAATTCTTATATGCTTCATATTTTTGATTGAAGTTATTTATTCTCTCGGCCGTTTCATTGCCCTCTATAAGAGAGAAACCTCCTGCATATAGGCCTTTTCTATCTTATAATCCTTTAATGTATCATCTTTCTCGGTTTCTCTTTCGATGTCCACATTTTTACCGTCATACTTCACATCATAAATATCGCCTTTAAAATCCATATATTTTAAACGGGAACATGTGGCATTTGCGACCATACATTTTACACTTGCCTCTTCCCCGAAATCCCTTTTTTAAGGCTTGGCTTTGACAATTCTTTTTATCCTCTTTAGACTTTGAATATGCAATCATGTCATCGTCGGAACTTTTAGGTTTTGATATATTCATCATTAGAAGAACCGCCACTATCACTACCGCAACCGCCGCTATAATAATTAAATTCATATCTTCTTCTTTCCGACAGTCGCCTTTTTATCTTCCCCGGCAATAAGTACCATACAACTTCTGCCTTCAACAGATATCTTTCTTTTGGTCTTCTGTCTTAACAACTTCTTTCTTAAACGGGGTATTTATATCATCCGTATTTACCAATACTTTCCATGAGCTTCCTCTCTTTATGGTAGGAAGCGAAAACTCATGACTGTCCCAATGCATATTTAAGATAATATATATATCCTGTTTTTCCTTCTATAAGTATTCCCATCTGCCTGTTATAATATTCAAAAATCGGTTTCCAAACCTGCATACCGTGAACAGAGGTTTTGGACTTTTCCACGCCCGAAATATACTCTCTTCTGAATTCAAGCATAGCCCTTACAAAGTCAAGAAAGTCCTTATTCTTGTTTACAAGCTTCCAATTGAAATAGCTTATCTCATTATCCTGACAATATGTATTATTATTTCCGTTCTTTGACTGTAATATCTCATCGCCGCTGCATATACATGGAGTACCTTTTGATATCATCAAAAGTAAAACCGCATTCAAATACATCCTTTTTCTCAGATTAAGCACCTGAGTTTTTTTGGTGTCACCCTCAAATCCGCAGTTCCAGGAGAAGTTCATATTTGATCCGTCTGCATTGTCCTCTCCATTGTCTTCATTATGCTTATAATCATATCTGTATATATCGGCAAGTGAAAATCCGTTGATATCTGCAATGAAATTCATATAATTACTCTTGTCTGCAATCACATTTGCAACGAAAGGAACCATTCCTCATCACCCTTCAGATATTTTCTCATATTGTTCATATAATCATAATCCATAGAGATGATGTTTTTGTCCTTACTTTCATATATCTTGTTGTAAAGATAAATTTGCACTCAAGAAGATAAGGATCTTTTACAATATCATCACGAGTAGTCAACTCCTGTGAGATGAAAACCGTCTATATGATATTCTATTTTTCCAGTATCTTAATACATCAATTATATAGCTGATATTCTTCTTAGCAAAGAAAAACATTCCTGTATAACCCCGATACCTGCTTCATGCAGAGATTTCACCATACTCTTATATTCATTTACAGGATTTCTGTTTTTTCTTGTAGAATAGCTTGCCTTAGGTGCAAAGTTTAAACTGTTTGCATATCCCCAATAGTTTATTCTGATTTTTTCCTGTTTTACCTTCTTCTCCTTATCGAAAAGAAATCCAGCTTCCACCGACTCTTATAAATTCATCAAATTCGGTAGCAGGCATTATATCAACAAAATCCACACCAATGTCTTTTAAATAGTCTATCTTACTTATAAGTCCTTTAAATGTACCCTTGTCCACAACCTTTGAGCTGTTTGATTTTGTAAAACCTCTTATATGAAGCCTGTAAATAAATGCTTCATCCAAAGTTTTATTGTCCAAGTTGTTTTCAAAACCATTACCCCAGTCAAATTCACTTATATACACAGGGCTTCTTCTCGGATTATCTATAAGACTTGTTTTACCGAAACTGTCTCTACCTGAAAAGCATTTACCGTATTCATCCGGAAAAAGTCCTTTTTCATCTTCAAAAGCATACTCAAAAGTTTTCTTAAGGCGTGTATTTACCTGTAAAAACCACACATCTCCTATTCTTGATTCTTTCGGAAACTCTATTCTTTCTACAGGCGCTTCTTCATTTCTTTCATAAAGGTTTAAGTAAAGGTGTTCACATTTTCTTATAACCTTTATAAAAAAACAAGAGGGCGTCACAGTCATACCAAGCGGATAAGAATAACTTCTACCTCTCTCTTTCTGAACTACCATAACGCACCTCCTTTAAGTCATATATTTATATTTCAATATCCAGTTCTACCGGACAATGGTCTGAACCTAAGATATCACTATGTATCTTAGCTTCCTTTATTCTATCTTTTAATTTATCAGAAACTATAAAATAGTCAATACGCCAACCGACATTCTTTGCTCTGGCACCGCCCATATAGGACCACCATGAGTAAGCATCCGTTTTATCCGGATACAGTACTCTGAAGCTGTCACAAAAGCCTGAAGATAAAATAACATCCATCTTGCCTCTCTCCTCATCTGTAAATCCGGCATTTTTCCTATTGGTCTTAGGATTTTTCAAATCTATCTCTTTATGAGCAACATTCAAATCACCGCAGAATATCACCGGCTTTTTTTCTTCAAGCTTTAAGATATAGGAGAGGAAAGCATCTTCCCAAGTCATTCTGTAGTCAAGTCTTGTAAGACCTCTTTGAGAGTTTGGAGTATAGCAGGTGATCAGATAAAAATCTTCATACTCCGCCGTAATAACTCTACCCTCATTATCATGTTCCTCTATACCGATGCCGTAAGTTACATTAAGAGGCTTATCTTTAGTAAATACAGCCACGCCTGAGTATCCTTTTTTTTGCGCATAATTCCAATAGTCATAATATCCCGGAAGATCAAGTTCAATTTGACCTTCTGAGAGCTTTGACTCCTGTATACAGAAAATATCGGCATCAATTTCTCTAAAGAAGTCTAAAAATCCCTTGGTAACAGCGGCTCTAAGTCCGTTGACATTCCATGAAATCATTTTCTTTGTACTTGCCATATCAATCATCACTCTCTTCATCTGCTGAAACTGTATATGTAAATCTCTTTCTTGCCATCTCGTCAGACTCAAGATATTCATCATATGTAGTAATCTTATCTATAAGACTTCCGTTAATGATTTCCATAATTCTGTTAGCTGTAGTCTGTACTACCTGATGGTCTCTTGATGAGAAGATAAGTACACCCTTGAACTTTACAAGTCCGGTGTTGAGTGCTGTAATAGACTCCATATCAAGGTGGTCTGTAGGCTCGTCAAGTATAAGTACATTTGCCCCGCTTATCATAAGCTTTGATAGCATACAACGAACCTTCTCTCCTCCTCAGAGTACATTCACTTTCTTTACACCGTCTTCACCTGCAAAAAGCATTCTTCCAAGGAAACCTCTTACATATGTCGCATCCTTGATTTCAGAATATCCTGTAAGCCAGTCAACTATTGTCTCATCACCCGAGAAATCCTTTGTATTGTCCTTAGGGAAATAGCTCTGTGTAGTGGTAAGACCCCATTTATAGCTTCCGCTGTCAGGCTCCATCTCTCCTGCAAGGATCTTGAAAAGTACGGTCTTTGCCTTTTCATTAGGTCCTACAAGTGCTACCTTATCTTCTCTATTCAGTACAAAACTGATATTATCCAAAACTTTCTCACCGTCGATGGTCTTTGAAAGATTCTCAACCGTAAGAACTTCATTACCTATCTCTCTTGCCGGTCTGAAGTCGATGTATGGATATTTTCTTGAAGAAGGCTTGATATCATCAAGCTCGATTTTTTCCAAGGCTCTCTTTCTGGATGTAGCCTGCTTTGATTTTGAAGCATTTGCAGAGAATCTTTGTATAAACTCCTGCAACTCCTTGATCTTTTCTTCTTTCTTTCTGTTGGCTTCCTTCATCTGGCGAACCATAAGCTGACTTGACTCATACCAGAAATCATAGTTTCCGGCATAGAGCTGTATCTTACCGTAGTCGATATCCGCAATCATTGTACAGACTTTATTAAGAAAATATCTGTCATGAGATACAACTATAATTGTGTTTTCAAAGTTTATAAGGAACTCTTCAAGCCAGGCAATAGCATCCAAATCCAAGTGGTTTGTAGGCTCGTCAAGTAAGAGTATATCGGGATTACCGAAGAGCGCCTTTGCAAGAAGTACCTTTACCTTAAGGTTTGACGGCATATCACTCATCAGTGTATAGTGATGTTCCGTATCGACTCCAAGTCCGTTCAGAAGTGCCGCCGCATCGGATTCGGCCTCCCAACCGTTCATATTTGCAAACTCACCTTCAAGGTCAGCCGCCTTTATACCGTCTTCTTCGGTAAAGTCAGGCTTTGCATATATTGCATCCTTTTCCTTCATTATCTCATAGAGTCTTGCATTTCCCATGATTACAGTATCCAAAACGGTGTATGTATCATATTTGAAATGGTCCTGCTCCAAGAATGAAAGTCTCTCTCCCGGTGTTATAACTATATCACCGTTTGTAGGTTCTATCTGACCAGAGAGTATCTTAAGGAATGTTGACTTTCCCGCACCGTTTGCACCTATAAGTCCATAACAGTTGCCCGGTGTAAATTTTATATTAACGTCTTCAAAAAGGGCTTTCTTCCCTAATCTGAGGGTTATTCCATTTGCACTAATCATTATAATTCTCCTAAGAGTTTATCAACTGCCGCCATCTTTGTACATAGACACAGAAGGTTTGCGGCTATCTCCAAATCCGCTACAGGCGGGAATGAAGGGGCGATACGAATATTCTTATCATCAGGATCTTTTCCACCCGGGAATGTAGCTCCTGCACCTGTCATTACAACACCTGCTTTTTTACATTTTGATACAACTTCCTTAGCACAACCGTCCATGGTATCAAAAGATATAAAGTATCCGCCCTTCGGCTTTGTCCAGCTTGCTATACCAAGACCGCCAAGCTCTTTTTCAAGTGTATCTATTACCATCTCAAACTTAGGTCTGAGTGAGTCGGCATGCTTTCTCATATGCTCTACCATACCGTGAATATCCTTAAAATATCTTACATGTCTGAGCTGATTTACCTTATCGTGACCGATTGTCTGATTCTTTAACTGGTTTTTAATATCCTCAAGGTTGTTATGTGATGTGGCAAGTGCCGCAATACCTGAACCCGGGAATGTAACCTTAGATGTTGAAGCAAACTTATACACAAGGTCCGGATTACCGGCTCTCTTACACTCAGCCAAAATCTCTATAAGATGATCCTGATCAAGATCATAGAGATGGTGAATTGTATATGCATTATCCCAGTAAATTCTGAAATCCTTAGCTGCCGGCTTTAATCTTGCAAATCTTCTTACAACTTCGTCAGAGTATGAGTTTCCTGTAGGGTTTGAATACTTCGGTACACACCAGATTCCCTTTATGGAATCATCCTTTTGTACAAGCTCCTCTATCATATCCATATCGGGGCCGCTCTCAAGCATAGGTACGCATACATTCTCAAATCCGAAATACTCCGTTATTGCAAAATGTCTGTCATAACCCGGTACAATACAAAGGAATTTTATCTTGTCAAGCTTACACCAAGGTGTAGAGCCCATTACTCCATGAGTATATGATCTTGAAATGCAATCATACATTACATTAAGACTTGAGTTTCCGTAGATTATAAGGTTATCTGCAGGAACCTCCATCATATCACCCATAAGTTCCTTTGCCTCAGGGATACCGTCAAGTACACCGTAGTTTCTGCAATCTGAACCGTTCTCGCTCATAAGGTCCTTATCTGATGTAAGTACATCCATAAGTCCCATAGAGATATCAAGCTGCTCCTGTGAAGGCTTTCCTCTACTCATATCAAGCTTTAAGTCTCTGTTTTGCATTGCCTTATATTCAGCCTTCTAAGCTTTTTCTTAAGCTCCAAAAGTTCCTCTTTTGTCAATTCTGCGTATGGTTTCATCATATTCTCCTTATACCTATCTATTGCTTTTGCTCATTTCTTCAAGCTTTGCATTCAACTCATTTAATTTCTTTTGGCATTCAAGTATCTTTGATCTCTGATCAAATACCAGCTCATCATCTTTTAAAAGATCATTGGCCGCTACATACTCTCCTATAACCATTTTGTAGGACTTTATAATATCCTCTTCTATCTTTTATGTCTCTTTTGAGCTTTGTAATATCGGCAATTTCTCTGCCCTTATTTAAAGCATTCTGTGCTATTTTCTGTCCTTCTTCTTTAGCAATACTTCCATATATGCTTAACTTCTTGAAAAAATCTTCCATATAGCCTCCTTTATTCAAATATTAACAGTATAATTACTTTATCGACTTTTAGCAAGTCCAAGGTTACAGTTAGACAATAATTTATTTTAACGCCAAAAATGCGGCCATATTTCCTCTTATATCTCCCATTATTCTATGGGAATAAAGTAAATCCGGATTGCAGGCGGTACAAATATTTGATGTAAATATATTCTCAGGCAAAACTCCCGCCTCTTTTAATACTATTTCATTGGCTTTCCAAAGTGAAAGTCTGAAATGATCCTCTCCGTCTTCTCTGAAAATACTCTTGATATCTTCACTTTTAAAGTTTTTTGAAAACTCTTCATATACATCTTCGCTTACCTGATAGCAGTCTTGACAAATCCCCGGACCTATACAGGCAATTACATCCTTTGCATCCGTACCGAATTTTTGCCATCTCATCTATCATTACCGCACCCATTTTTCTTACATGTACCTCTCCACCCCGAATGCGCAAGTCCTATCACCTGTTTTTCTTTGTCATAAAAATAAAGCGGAATACAGTCTGCAAAAAAAGCTCCCAAGGTAATACCTCTCTCATTTGTTATCAGTCCGTCAATATTTCTGTAGTCTCTTTCAACCGATACTCCCTTACCCATATCACTTTTATTCACTACTCTTACATTGGCGGAATGCTCCTGATATGAGAGCACAAAACTGTCTTCTTTTACTCCAAGGGCTTTTGCCATTCTTTTTATAATTTTCAACACACCCTCTTTATTATCGGGCTCTCTGCTAAAGCTCAAATTCATGGAGGCATAAGGTCCTTCACTTACTCCTCCTATCCTTGTGGAAAACCCGTTAATAAGCTCGGTATATTTTTCCAATGCTTCAAACGAAAAATATTCCACTCTGTTTTTGCTTTTTCAGTTTCAAAAATATTTTTATCATTCTTTTTAATATCTTTATACTCAATAAAATGCTCCTTTTTATCCAGTCTATCTTCTCACCCATTATTCCTATACAGTCAAATCTTATACTGTGCATGAAATAATGCTTTTTCATTAAGATAGTACCTTGCCAGTTTTCGTATTTTTCTGTTGCTTAAAAATATCCCTACAGACTCAAGCGGATATCCGAAGCTTTCATCTTTCCTGTATTTTACTTCTATAAATAATATACATTTCCTTCTCTGGCGATAATATCTATCTCACCGAATCTGTTTTGGTAGTTTCTTTCAAGTATTATAATCCCGTTATTTTCAAGAAAAGAGGCAGCAATTGCCTCCCCCTTGTTTCCTATTCCTCTTTTATTCACTTACAAAATTTCCTATAAATGATTTTCTATGTATAGCACAAGGTCCTACTTCCTTTAAAGCCGCTATATGTGTTGCCGTACCGTATCCCTTGTTTGATGCAAAGCCGTACTCCGGATAAATTTTATCATACTCTGCCATAAGCCTGTCTCTGGTGACCTTTGCAAGTATACTTGCTGCAGCTATATTTACACTCTTGGCATCTCCTTTTACTATACCCACCTGCTTTATATTTATATCAGGTATATGTACGGCATCCACCAGTAAAACATCAGGTGTTTTTTCCAGTGCATTTATAGCCTCTCTCATCGCCTCATAAGTAGCCTGTAATATATTTATCTCATCTATCAAAGTATTTGAAGCAATACCTATACCGTACGCTATGGCATTTTGCTTTATTTCATCAAATAAAACATCTCTTCTTTTTTCCGTAACCTTTTTGGAATCATTTAAAAAAGGAAGGAAGATATCCTTAGGTAAAATCACCGCCGCTGCCACCACAGGACCTGCAAGCGGCCCTCTTCCTGCCTCATCTATACCTGCAATATATGCTAAATCGCTGTATTTATTTTCAAATTCTCGCATGCCCTCAAGTCTTGCTCTCTCAAGGGCAAGTTTTTCTTCACTTATTTTCCTCATCATGTTTCCCTATGGCATTTGTAATGTAATTCTTCCAAGTTTTCCCGACCTGAACTCATTTACAAAGATACCTGCGGCCTTATCATAGTCAAGCTCATTGCCCTTCTTTGTACAACCTCTTAAGTTTGCTATTTTTATTAAAACGGCATTTTCATCATCACCGTCTTCCATCTCAAATCTTTCTGTAAGTATCTCAGGCTTATTCTTTATAAACCATTTAATAAGTTCAAGCCCCAGCTCTCTAATATCTATGATCATATCGTTTATAGAGCCGATAAATGCAATCATCTCTCCGATGTTTTCATCTTCAAACTTTGGCCAAAGTATTCCCGGAGTATCTAAAAGTTCTATTTGACCTTTAAGTTTTATCCACTGATTTCCCTTTGTTACTCCCGGCTTATTTCCGGTCTTTGCCATTGCTCTACCTGAAACCGAGTTTATAAGTGTTGACTTGCCGACATTCGGAATACCTGCCACCATTGCTCTTACAGGTCTGTTTTTAATTCCTCTCTTGGCATCTCTTTCTCTCTTATCCTTTGAAACATTCTCTATAGCCTTTATCAGTGCATTTACTCCGTTTTTCTTTCTGGAGTCCATAAACATGCACTCATAACCCTGCTCCTTATAATGGCTTGCCCATCTGTTGTTCGCACCTTCATCGGATAGATCTGCCTTATTTAATATAATAATTCTGGACTTATTGGATCCCAGTTCCATAATTTCCGGATTTCTTGTAGCCTCAGGTGCTCTGGCATCCGTCATCTCTATAATAATATCCACAAGCTTTATGGCATCTGACATGGCTCTTTTTGCCTTAGTCATATGACCCGGGTACCATTGTATCTTCATAAACTATCCTTTCATCAGGCCTTATTTTATAAAGCCTATCCTTTTTACAGGCAATACTCTAATCCATGCATTACCTATGATCATATCTTCCGTTACATTTCCTATTGTTGAGATCCTTGAGTCTTCACTTCCGACTCTGTTATCACCCAATACAAAATATTCATTACTTGCCAACTTGATTTCGTCTGCAGCCAAACCGCCTGATGAAGCCTCAAAAAATTTATCCAATACTTCACCGTCTATATAAACCAAACCTTCTCTTATATTAACACTTTCACCGGGAAGCCCTATGACTCTTCTGATACACACTCTTCCGTCTGTATTTTGAAATGCTATCAAATCATATCTTTTAGGTTTTAAAAAAGTATATGCGGCTTTATTTATAAGTACAGCCTCTCCCTGCTCTATCTGCGGTGACATGGACTGACCGACCATAAAGGTTTTTGCTCCAAATATATACACCACAAACCATGCAAGTGAAAGTATCACTGCCAATTGCATCAATATGTCCAGTATTATTAAAAAAATCTTGACTCTTGTTTTTATTTTCATTTATTGACCTGTTTTTATTTTTGTTTTTTTGTTAAACTGATTATAGCATAAATGATGTTAGGAGAAAAACTATGGAATATCGTATAGAGCATGACTCTATGGGCAGTATCAAAGTACCTGTGGACAAATATTACGGCGCTCAAACAGCAAGAAGTCTTTCAAACTTTAAAATCGGTACCGAAAAAATTCCAGCGGAAGTGATACGAGCATTTGCATATCTGAAATCAGCCTGTGCCGCTACAAATCTTGAACTTGGAAAATTGACGGAGGAAAAAGTCGAACATTATAAATAAGGTTTGCAATGAAATACTTGAAGGTAAACTTGACGAGCACTTTCCGCTCTCCGTATGGCAGACCGGCAGCGGTACTCAGAGCAATATGAATGTAAATGAGGTAATCACCAATAGAGGCAATGAGATTTTGGGTAAAAAGCTTTTGCATCCGAATGATGATGTAAATATGTCACAAAGTTCAAACGACACCTTCCCCGCCGCAATGCATATAGCTGCAGTTTTGGAAGTACAGGATAAACTCCTCCCTTCTTTAGATAAGCTGATACTTGCATTTAAAAAGCTTGAAGATGAAAATAAAGGAATTGTAAAATCCGGAAGAACACATTTACAGGATGCCACTCCTATCACCTTTTCACAGGAGATAAGCGGATGGAGGTCTTCTCTTGAAAATGATTATACGCAAATAGAAAGTGCGCTTCCATTTATAAAAAAACTTGCTCTCGGTGCCACTGCGGTTGGTACGGGACTGAATGCTCCAAAGGGCTTTGATACTTTGGTTGCAAAGAATATCTCAAACCTTACCGGTAAAGACTTTGTTACCGACAGCAATAAATTTCATGCTTTAACTTCAAAGTCCGAACTTGCCTTTGTACATGGAGCACTTTCATCTCTTTCAGGCGATTTAATGAAAATAGCAAATGATATAAGATGGCTTTCAAGCGGACCAAGATGTGGTTTGGGTGAGATATTTATCCCTGAAAACGAACCCGGAAGCTCAATAATGCCCGGAAAAGTAAATCCTACACAGTGCGAGTCGATGACCATGGTATGTGTACAGGTAATGTCAAATAATACGGCTGTAAATATGGCTTCAAGCCAGGGCAATTTTGAATTGAATGTATTTATGCCTGTGCTTATTCACAATTTTCTTCAATCTATCAGAATTTTATCTGAAGGAATGGACTCATTCAGAATTCACTGTGTATGCGGTATCAAGGCAAACAAGCAAAAAATGCATGAAAATCTGCATAATTCTCTGATGCTTGTAACTGCAATCAGTCCATATATCGGATATGAGAACGCTGCAAAAGTTGCCAAGCTTGCTCATGAGAAAAATATTTCTCTAAAAGAGGCGACTCTTGGCATGAATCTTATGACAGAGGAAAAATTTGATGAGGTATTTAAACCTGAAGAAATGATATAGAGGAAAGGATATTTATGGAACAAACTAAGAAGCAGGATATGACGAAGGGGAATATTACTCTCCAGCTTTTACTGTTCTTCTTCCCCATACTCCTTGGAACATTTTTCCAACAGCTTTATAACACTGCAGATGCGGTTATTGTCGGACAAAATGTAGGCAAGCTCGGACTGGCCGCCGTAGGTGGAACCACAAGTACAATAATAAATCTTTTTATAGGTGTGTTTGTAGGATTATCCTCCGGCTTCAGTGTAATCGTCTCACAACACTATGGTGCAAAAAACAATAAGCTTGTAAGTATATGTGTTCATACTTCAATTGCATTTTCACTTATAGTGGGAATCGTAGTCAGTATATTGGGCATAATATTTTCAAAGACAATGCTTTCAAATATGAATATTCCGGATGATATGATGTCTATGGCATTGCCCTATTTACAAATATATTTTATAGGACTTGCACCTAATCTTATCTACAATATGGGAGCCGGACTCCTTCGTGCTGTAGGTGATTCCAAAACTCCGCTTATATTCCTTGTTATAAGCTGTTTTGTGAATATAGTTCTAGATATTATATTGATACGCTATATGAATATGGGCGTAAAAGGTGCAGCCATTGCAACCGTTACATCGCAAATAATCAGTGCCGTATTAGTCATCATAGTGCTCTATCACAGAAATGATGCATTAAAATTGAGGTTAAAGAGTTTACAAATAAATTTTTCGGAGCTCAGGAAAATGATAAGTATAGGTACTGCCGCAGGAATGCAGTCTGCCATGTACACCATTGCAAATATACTTATTCAGGCCTCTATAAACAGTCTCGGTACCGATACAATTGCCGCCTTTACCGCCTATGGTAAAATAGACACCCTCTTCTGGATGACTATACAGTCTCTCGGAATCTCCGTTACCACCTTCACCGGACAAAACTTCGGCTACGGTAATAAAGAAAGAGTAAAAAAAGGAATAATTTACGGAATGATTTTATCTGTCGTAGTTACCGGAATAGTAATTGTAATATTAAAGCTCTTTGGAAGAAGTATTTATACCCTGTTTACCAATGACGAGAATGTGTTAAAGATAGGTACAGATATGCTGAATTTTATGGTTGTCGCCTTCCCGGCATACATTATTATTGAGATCTTCTCCGGGTCTCTCAGGGGAATAGGTGACAGCTGGATACCTATGATAATGACCGCCGGAGGTGTATGCGTACTTCGAATAGCATGGATAATTGTAATGGTACCAAAATTCCCGAATTTCTATACAATACTCTGGGCTTATCCGCTTTCATGGATCATCACCAGCACACTGTTTTTGATATACATGTTCGGCTTCAGCAAGATGAAGCTCTGGTTAAAATCCAATATATATACTATTGATTAACAAAAAGGCTGTAACTTAATTTTTCATAAGTTACAGCCCCACTTTTTATCTCGGTTTTCTTACTTCTATACCTCTGGACTCTATACTCTGCCTTATATTCAGCATTTGCTGGTCCGTATTTGCTATCACATCGGCACATTCCTTAAGCTGTCTTTCCACATCATCGGAGTCGATAAAATCTTTTTTGTATTTCAGCTGATGGTCAAGACTTGCCCAAAAATCCATGGCAATAGTTCTTATCTGTACCTCAACCCTCATAGGCTGCTTTCTCTCTGAGAAAAATACCGGTATTTCAATAATAAGATGGTAAGAGCGATATCCGTTTTCCTTCGGCTTTTTTATATAATCCTTTACGGCAATCAGATTCACATCGTCCTGTCTTGTAAGCATATTGGACACTTCATAAATATCATCAAGAAATGAACAGATAACTCTTATGCCTGCCACATCATCCAGATTATTGACTATTGAATCAAGTGTAAGCGGAAGTCCGCGCCTTTTTAGTTTTTCCACAATGCTTTTCGGCTTTTTTACTCTTGATTTTATCACCTCTATAGGGTTTCTTCTGTTTTTAACAGACAGTTCATCGTTTAAAACTTCTAACTTTGTCTTTACTTCCCTGATTGCACAGGTATACATCATCATGGCCTCTTGAAATTTCTGTGCCATTTCGTGTATTTCTTCAGGTATCTGTACCAAATCGGGAACTTGTACAATGGACTGCTCCAATTCGTTATTCGGGTTATTTGATATATACATAAGCTCTCCACTTCTTTTGCATACTCTTACCGGTATATGCCGGTCAAAATAATTATTTTAAAATATAATCTGCCGCCTCATCAAACCACGGTGCCTCAACATATTCCACAAGACCTGCATCCACCTGTCTTGCCACCTCAGGGTCTATAGGCAGTTTTGCAAGCACCTTTAAACCTTCTTTTTTTGCAATCTCATCAATATGACTCTTTCCAAATATCTCATGTCTGCTTCCACAGTCAGGACATTCAAAATAGCTCATATTCTCAACAAGACCAAGTATCGGAACATTCATCTTCTTAGCCATGTTTACAGCCTTTGCAACTATCATCGAAACAAGTTCCTGAGGACTTGTAACTATTATAATTCCGTCAACCGGTATTGACTGGAAAACTGTAAGCGGAACATCACCTGTACCGGGTGGCATATCAACAAACATATAGTCGATATTATTCCATACTGTATCCTTCCAAAACTGCTTTACAACACCTGCTATCACAGGACCTCTCCATATAACCGGATCTGTCTCATTCTCTAATATAAGATTTGTACTTACTACATTGATCCCTGTATTGGTAGCTGCCGGAATCATAAGCTGATCATATGTAACTCCCAGCTTGCCGCTAAGGCCAAATGCCTTAGGTATGGAAGGTCCTGTAATGTCGGCATCTATAATACCTACTCTAAAACCTTTTGACATTGCCTTAACAGCCATCAATGATGTCACAAGGCTTTTTACCTACTCCACCTTTTCCGGAAACAATACCTATTACTTTTGTTTACACTGCTTTGAGGGTCAAGTTCTTCCCTAAATTCATTATTTTGCCATATTAAAAACCGCATAGACTTATGTCTATGATTTCCTTTCTTACTTTTTATGGTTACTCTAATGAGTACAAAGTAATTATACTAAAAATAATCAATATTTTTTTCTATGCGTTTTGTTACATATCTGACTTTTTATATTTTAAATCTTCTCCACAACCTTTACATTGTCGCTGCCAAGTCTTTCGCCAAGTATCCTTACAGCCTCATCTGCGGGCACTCCCCACTCACCGCCAAGATCCTTTTTTGCTCTTTCTTTTTTCAGATATATAATTACGCTGTCATTTCCGCTCATCATACCTATATCTGTAAGAAGATTTCCAAGATCCTCTTCATAGCTTTCCTTATCGGCATACTGTATCCAAAGTTCTTTTTTCACTCTTCCGAACTCTCTTACAGTATCTACTATGAGTTTGCCTTCCTCTTCTCCCGAGGTGTCAACTCTTCCCTTAACAAATACCTTTCCACCCTCTACCAGCTCATTGCCGTAGTTTTCAAATGCTTTAGGAAATACAACAAGTTCCACTCTCCCATACAGATCTTCCAGAGTGCATATTGCCATCATATCGCCTTTTTTGGTAAATCTTTTATTTACCTCAACCAGCAATCCGCCAATGGTCAACTTAATTCCCGACTCTAAAGGAATCTCTCCGTTTTCATCAGGATAAAAGTCAATACTTCTTGCATCGGAGTGCTTTTTCCAAAAGTAAAATATATTCTTCCAGAGGATGTCCGCTGACGTACATTCCCATAACTTCCATCTCATATTTTAGAAGTTCTTCTTTCGGATACTCTTCTATATGAATAAGTTCAGACACAAAGCTATCCTTATCCTCTTCACTTACCACATCAAAAAAGACATCTGACCCGGTATTACCGCCCTGCTCTCCTTGGACTTCTTATCTATGAAAAGTTCCGCATTCAAGATCTTTTCATGTCTGTTTCCCTCCATACCGTCAAGCGCTCCCGACTTTATAAAGCCTTCAATACTTCTCTTATTCAAATCCTTTTGCGGAAGCCTGTTTATAAAGTTTTCAAGAGAAAGAAATTTTTCCGTTTAAAGTCCTCTCTCTTACAATCGCATCAGATACCGCTTTTCCGACACCTTTTATGGTAGACAGTCCGAATCTTATGCCGTCCTTATCTACACTGAATGCTCCCTCACCAAGATTTACATCCGGAGGCAATATCTTTATACCCATATCAGAAAGACCACCCATATATTCAATAAGCTTGGTCGGATTATCACTTACGGAAGTAAGTGAAGCCGCCATAAACTCTTTCGGATAATAATATTTCAAATATGCGGTCTGATATGAAACCACAGCGTAGCATGCCGCATGTGATTTGTTGAAGGCATAGCTTGCAAAGTCGATCATTTCATCAAAGATTCTGTTTGCTATTTCTTCTTTTATACCGTTATTTATACAACCCTTGATACCCTTTTCTTCATTTCCGTATACGAAGTTCTTTCGCTCCATCTCCATAATATGTGCCTTTTTCTTACTCATGGCACGGCGAACCTCATCACTTCCGCCCATGGTATATCCTGCCAAATCACGCACAATCTGCATTACCTGCTCCTGATATACTATACAGCCATAGGTAGGCTCAAGTATGGAAATAAGTTGTGGCGTATCATAACTTACTTTTATCTTTGTTGTTCTTACCTGCAATATATTTCGGTATAAAATCCATAGGTCCCGGACGATAAAGTGAAATACCGGCAATTATATCCTCAAGATTTTCAGGTTTTAATCGCTTCATAAAGCTTTGCATTCCGCGGCTCTCCAGCTGAAATACCGCATCTGTCCTTCCTGTGGATATAAATTCATATACCTTTTTATCATCATAGTCGATATTTTTTAAGTCGATATCTATACCGTGATTTTTCTTTATCATTGCCAGTGCATTTTGAAGTACTGTAAGTGTGCGCAGTCCCAAAAAGTCCATCTTTAAAAGACCGAGCTCCTCCAAGGTCGTCATGGTAAACTGCGTTGTAACCGCATTATCCACTCCAAGTGCAAGCGGTACATATTCTTCAACAGCCTTTTTTGAGATTACAACACCTGCCGCATGAATACTTGCATGTCTTGGGAGTCCCTCAAGCTTCAAACTGTAATTTATAAGTTCATGAACCACTTCATCACTGTCATACAGTTCTTTAAGTTCCTTATTTCTCTCAAGTGCAAGCCCCAAAGTAATATCCTTATCCATTGGTATCATCTTTGCAATACTGTCACATCTGGCATATGGAATCTCCATAGCTCTTCCGACATCCCTGATAACACCTCTTGCCTGCAAGGTACCGAAGGTTATTATCTGGCATACTCTTTCACTGCCGTATTTGTTTACCACGTATTCAATAACTTCACCACGTCTTTCATCCGCAAAGTCCACGTCTATATCGGGCATGGAAACTCTCTCCGGATTTAAAAATCTCTCAAAGATAAGATTATATTTTATCGGATCGATATCTGTGATTCCAAGACAGTATGATACTACACTTCCTGCTGCAGAACCTCTTCCCGGTCCTACCGAGATACCCTTGCTTCTTGCATAATTTATATAGTCCCAAACTATCAAAAAATAGTCTATATAGCCCATTTTTTCTATTACGCCAAGCTCATAGTACATTCTGCTCTTTATTTCTTCTCTGTTTGGATAATCGTTCGGGTAATTTCTTTCAAAGCCGCTTTGACACAGACTTTCCAAATATTCCTTTGCCGACATTTGATTCGGCACAGGATATTCAGGCAATTTGGTCTCACCGAATTTTATTTCCACATCACACATATCCGCTATCTTACCGGTATTTTCAACAGCATCTATTGCATATGGAAATAGTGCCTTCATCTCATCTTCGGACTTTAAGAAAAATTGTCCGCCCTCATATCTCATTCTGTCCGGATCGGACACTGTCTTACCGGTCTGTATACATAAGAGTATATCATGTGCCTTAGCGTCCTCGGCATTTATATAGTGTATATCATTGGTTGCCACAAGCGGAATATCTAACTCTTTTCCGATTTTTACGAGAACCTGATTTACATACTTTTGCTCAGGAATTCCATGGTTTTGAAGCTCCAAATAAAAAGAAGCATCACCAAACAAATCCTTATATTTTTGTGCGGCCTTTCTTGCATCATCCTCTCTTCCTCTTGATATAAGCTTTGGGATTTCACCTGCCAAACATGCCGAAAGCGCTATTATACCCTCGTGATATTCCTGTAACAGTTCAAAGTCTATTCTCGGTTTATAATAAAAACCTTCGGTAAAACCTTTTGAAACTATCTTTGTCAGATTCTCATAGCCCTTATTATTTTTTGCCAGTAAAATAAGGTGATAGTATCTATCTCCCTGCTTTGCCTGCTTTTCAAATCTTGATGAAGGGCTTACATACACTTCACAACCAAGTATCGGTTTGATACCCTGTGCCTTTGCCTCTTTATAAAAATCTATGACTCCATACATCACTCCATGATCTGTAATGGCAAGTGATGTCATATTGAGTTCTTTTGCTCTACTTATTATCTCTTTTATCTTACAGGATCCGTCCAATAATGAATATCCTGTATGTACATGTAGATGTGTAAAAGACATATTTCTCCTCTTTTTCATTCAATACTTATTATATTATATCATATTTTTGGGAAATTGAGAGTATCTGTAAAAATCAATATTGATTATATTGTGTAAATATATTTTATGTAACTTTTCTTGTATTTTTCTTTACAAATGCTATAATAAATTCATCAATATAAGAAAGGAGAAGTTTTATGGCACAGACCGTTAATGTAAACTTTCGTCTGGATGAGGCGGATAAAAAGAGAATGGAAAATGTTTGTAATGAGCTTGGACTTTCTATGAGTGCGGCCTTTACTATATTTGCCAAGAAAGTTGGCAGAGAGCATCGTATACCTTTTGAAGTCTCTATGGATCCGTTTTATTCAGAGAATAATGTAGCTCATTTACGCCGAGGAGTGACTGCCCTTAACGCCGGACTTGGTGTAGAGCATGATATTATAGAGGAGTAAAACTTATGCATAAAATATGGTTTGATGAAGCATGGGAAGACTACCTTTATTGGCAAAGTCGGGACAATTCTATCCTGTCGTGGACATTATAATTAATATAATGGGAGATATCACAAAATATAAAAATTTTATGATATCTCCCTTTTAAACAATGGACCGCTTATAGATAATCTATTTACAACAGTCATGCTTTCCATTAAGATTCCTGTACGCATATAAAAGTACATCATTATCTACACTGTTAAATTCTATAAAGCATATATCTCCTACATTAATTTTTATTTTATCATAAACTTTTGCATTTGATATATCTACACATTCCGTAGCTACAGATACAGCATCTAATTCTGAAATAAAACCTGTATACATTTCTTCATCCGAATCTATCATAACAGTTGATATTCGTTTACTCGAAATTATATATTCGAGGATATTTTCAATAGATATTTCACCGTCCAAGTCATTCATAGATACCGTTTTTTTGTCTCTTTACCCTTCCAGTAATCTATATATAATTTCATTTTGGCTAAATATTCCGTACCCTCAAGACATGAGCTTATTATTTTCTTTTTAAAAACATAAATTCCTGCTTCTCCCCGATCATCATACGCTTTAAATATACAGATATCATCATTTTGATATAGCAGATATCCTACGCTAAAGCTTTCATCATCGGTTGAGTATATCTCATATAGCTTTCCTATTTCCATACTCGCCACTATATTCTCGCTCCAAATCTTCAATCAAATATTCATCACTCATACAATGCATATCGGAAAATCCCTTTACTCATCAATTCATATGTAAATGAGTGATAAAAATCTAAAGATTCCTCAATTGAAATGCTTTTTCGTGCAAAGTTTTCTATAATACGTGCATATTTCTTTTGTAATAACACAGGATTTGCATTCATACCGGCAGACCTCTTTTCTTCATCACATCCAGAATATCTTCAATAATATAATCCTTGCCCTGTGTATGTAATACATCATATGACGGTACTATATAACTGTTTAATATATCGCTGTCCTCTGTCAATATTTGATATACTTCTCTTCCGTCTTTTTCCCCAGCTTTTTGCAATACCTTCTATACAAAAATAACACATATTCCAAAACAGAAATATCATATATTATTTCTCTCTCCATAAATACCCTAGTACCTGTTCATTCTCCCCTTATTCATCACATATCCAAGCAGAGCACCTACTATACCTCCGAGGATATGAGTAAGATTTGAAATATTGTCCTGTACAAAGAATCCTTGATATATCTGCTCTCCGATATATAAAAGCGCTACAAGAATAAATGTAAAAGGAATTTTTCCTTCTTTAAATCCTGCAAATGATGAAAGCAGTATAAATGCAAACACTACACCGCTTGCTCCAAGCAATCCTGAAGACGGGAATACAAAAGAAATGTACCAATCCTGTTACAAGTGCAGTTGCAAGAATAACAAAGAGTATATTTGCCGAACCGTACTTTTCTTCAAGCATCGGTCCTATTACAAGTATCAGCATTATATTACCAAGGAAATGATCAAGATTTGCATGACCAAGTACATGTCCAAAAAATCTGATATATGTAAGAGGATTTATAAAAGACGATCTGTATACACTAAAGAAAAAGTCTTGTGGAAAGTCCTCCCGTAATAACATCCATTACAAATACTATAAAAGCTCAAAAATAACAAATCCCAATATAACCGGTGAATTGAATGAAATTTTTTTAATTTATTGTCCATATTTTCTCCTTGACTTAGGTTTAACTAACTCTGTTTCTAAAAAGGGCGGATCAACCACCCTTTTTATCTACTCTATCAACAGCTTCAACTATGTGAATGCGCATCTTTGAATTTGATGCCCTATCTCCCTCTATGTAGAGTATATATTCAACATAGACATTTATCTCTTCTTCGTTCATATCTATGAGCAGAAGCTTTGTCTCTGTTTCCATATCCAATCTTCCAAAGGGAGTGTCATATATTGTTTTGTACCTACTGTTATTGGCAAATACCATCTTGGAATTTACCACACCCTCTTTGATAATTTCAACCCTGTTCTTATTTACTATTATTGTATTAAGGATAATTTCATCAAAACCTTGGGCTTCTTCCACGTAAGTTATTTTGTGTATATCACCATCAATATAGTGATTTCCTGAAATATTCACGGCAATAGGATCGTTCTCATCATACCTCAAATGAGAGCCGCTAATCTCAATATCTACAAATTCTTTCATAATCTTCTACCTTAAAACCATAGTAGAAGCCGCAATGCGGTCTCTACCCAACCCTAAGCTACCACTGGTTGTTATGCAAATATCAAGTTTAAAAATAAAAAGAATGATAGTTTTACTAGAAAAATGTATCTCCCCACTATTCTATATAAAATAACCTTAAATAAAAAAACTGATAACTATGCTCAACAAAGAATGCCTGTCTGCTTTATGTACACTCTCGTCTAGCTAATCCAATTTGTATGCATTCTGCAAAGCTTTAAATGTTTTTTTAATCGTAACAATATCGTTTTATTATCACTAAAATTCCTCTATATTGACTATACCGGCTTTCTTTTACTATGCCGGGCATAATAGAAGATGCAAAATCACTAAATCTTTCCGCCATATCACTAACATAAAAGTCATGAAAAACTTCGCCGTCATCCACAGCACAAAGATTTTCACTCTCCAACAAAGATTTCAATTCCTTCGTGGTCTCATATGCAGGATTTACAAGGAAACTTCCTCTCCCATAATCCTTCCGAAAGTCTTATACAGTAAAGGATAATGGGTGCATCCCAATACCAGACTGTCAATATGTCTGCTCTTTAATTCACTAACATACCTTGAAATAATCTCATCTGTAACTCTGTCATTTATAAGTCCCTCTTCTACCAAAGGAACCAAAAAGCGGACAGGCCTTTTGTATTACTTCAAGTTCATTATTTATCTGATGAATAGTTTTCTCATATATACCGCTTGATATGGTTCCGCTGGTACCGACAACTCCAATCCTTCCCACTTTTGTGGTTTTGGCGGCAGTCATGGCACCTGCATGAATAACACCCATAATCGGTATATCAATCTCTGTCTTTAATATGTCAAGCGCAAAAGCACTGGCGGTATTGCACGCAATCACAATAGCTTTTACATTTTTTGTCTGTAAAAATTTTACAATCTGTCCGGAGTATTTGATAATAGTATCTCTTGACTTGGAGCCGTATGGAACTCTTGCCGTATCTCCAAAAATAAACAGTACTTTTCATTTGGCATCTGCGACACTATTTCCCTTGCTACCGTAAGCCCTCCGACACCCGAATCAAATATTCCTATAGGTAAATTCAAGAAAAATCACCTTCTCTCAAAAGCCAAATCAATGAGTTTGTCAATCAGCTCTTTCTTTCCGATACCTGCAGCCTCAAATAACATAGGATACATACTTTATTGCGGTAAAATCCGGGCATTGTATTTATCTCGTTAAATACAATCTCTCCGTCTTCCCTTGCAAAGAAGTCCACTCTTGAAAGTCCGAATCCGTCCAAAGCTGTAAAAATCTTTTTTGCACACTCAGGAAGTTTTTCTCTTACTCCGTCAGGAAGCTTTGAATCAAGCAATGTAAGTGAATCAAGCTTTATATTTTGCATCGTAATCATAAAATGTTGCCGCAGATTTTATCTCACCCACTCCGCTTGCCGTTACATCTCCCGGTTTACCAAGCACTCCACATTCCACCTCATGTCCAACTATAGTCTCTTCCACAAGAACTTTTCTGTCATGATTTAGAGCTTCTCTTATTCCGTTTTCCAGTTCCTCTCTGTTTGAGGCTTTTGATACACCTCTTGAAGAACCGGCATTTGAAGGCTTTACAAATACAGGATAATCAAATCTGTTTTCAATCCTCTTTATTACTCCTTCAAAATCCTTCCTCGCTTCATAGTCAAGTACCGGCTCATATGCGGCCTGTCTTATACCGAGCTTGTCAACTACAAGTTTTGTATAGAGCTTGTCCATACCTACGGCACTGGCCAAAACTCCACATCCTACATAGGGAATCTTTGCAAGTTCCAACAGCCCTTGAATAGTACCGTCTTCACCATAAAGTCCATGCAGCACAGGGAATACCACATCCACATGAATTTCTTTATATTCCCCATCTGTCTCTACTATTATACACTTTTTTGTTGCATCAGGCAAAATAAATGCACTTGTTCTTGAATTAATCCAACTTCCGTCTTCCATTGAAGATATATTCTCAACCTTGAGCCATTTACCTTCCTTGGTGATACCGATTAAAATGAGCTCATATTTATCAGTATCCACCTGTTTTGATATATTGGTTGCAGATATTACAGATATCTCATGTTCAGAGGACTGCCCTCCGAATATTATCACTAATTTCCTCATTATTTTGTAGGTGTCTCCTTGATCTTCTTGGAAACATTCACCTCCTGATTATTTATATGCTCGGCAATGATTCTCTTAGCCTCCGACTTGTCTCTGCACTTTAGCGCCTTTAATATCATCTCATGCTCTTCCATAAGCTGATTTCTTGTCGCTTCAGCCTTTACATATTCAAGTCTGTAACGATACATCTGCTCACGTAGATTATTTATCATCTGTACCAGCTTATCATTGCCTGTGCTTGTAAATATTATATCATGAAATTTCTCATCTGCACGTGCAATATCAATAATATCTTTATTTTCTATTGAATCAACAAATTCCTCTTCAGCCTGCTCAAGCTCATTTAACTCCTCATCCGTAATCTTTGTACATGAAAGTTCTATTGCAAGCTCCTCCAAGGCTCTTCTCACTTCCAGAGTATCTCTAAGATTCTTTTCTGTAATCCCTGCAACCTCTGCACCTTTTCTCGGAATCATAAGCACAAGGCCTTCAAGTTCAAGCATTCTTATAGCTTCTCTTATAGGTGTTCTTGACACTCCAAGCTTCTTTGAGAGAGCTATCTCCATAAGTCTCTCACCCGGCTGCAACTCTCCTCTTAGAATTGCCTGTCTTAAAGTTTTAAAGACCACATCTCTCAGTGGCATATATTCATCTCCGTCTGCATGCGAAAAAGCTGTCATTGTATCCTCCATATATCTTTCTATAGTGTATTTGTAATCTGTATATAATTTATTCTGTCGTCTTTTTCCAATATTTCTTTGGTCTTTATCATATCCTCATCATTTTCATAGATACCGAATATTGCGGTTCCGCTTCCGCTCATAAGAGCTCCAAGACAATTGTTATCAAGCATCTTTTGCTTGATATCCGCTATTAAAGGCAAAAGTCTTATAGAAGGCACCTCCAAAATATTGTCGAGTCTCCCGGCAATTTTTTCTATCTTTGTCTTATCGGCTTCATCACTCTCTATAACCGAAACCATTTCACCTACATCTTTATGTATAAATCCTGCCTTATTAAGTCCGTCTATATCAAGGCTCTCATATACCTTTTTTGTAGAAAGCCCCGCTTTCGGTTTTACTATTAAAAGTTTCATTTTCGGTAAGGGGCTTAATCGCCTAAGCTTTTCTCCGATTCCGCTCGCCAGTACCGTTCCTCCCATTATACAAAAAGGTATATCCGCACCTAGGCTTGCTCCAAGATCCAAAAGTCTCTCATCACTTACACCGAGTTTAAAAAGCTCATTTACCGCTTTTAATGTAGCCGCCGCATCTGCACTTCCCCCTGCCATACCTGCTTCCATCGGGATATTCTTTTCCAGCAAAACCTCCACTCCGAATGTCTTTCCGGTTTCCTTTTGCAAAAGCGCTATGGCCTTGTATATAAGATTGGACTCATCCATTGCCAAATCCGTATTGTATGATTTAAGTAATATCTTTTTCTTCAAGTTCTTTAATTTCAAGTACGTCAAATATATCAACATTTGTCATAACCATTTCTACTTCATGGTAACTCGTTTTCTTTTTCTTCTCAGTACATCCAAGCATAAATTAATTTTTTTGCAAATGCCTTCACTTTCATTCAATAAACCTCTGTATTTTACTGCCCCTAAAAATATTGTTCCTAAAATTATACATTAAAATTTGTATAAAAACAACAGTTAGGTTTTTCTAACCTGCGTATGCAATTAAACATCAATCTATTAAAAATCAACCAAATGATTTAATACAAATATCCTACTTTTTGCTGAAGCTTTAATTTATTATCACACCAAGTTTTTAGCAAAACTAATTGATGCTATATTTGATTTGTCTATTTGTGCATATACATCCATTATTTTTTTAACGACTCTCTTAAAGTAATCCAGTAAATACCTGCATACTTTAAATGTATATCCGCACCTTCGGTATCTTTCTTCAGTCATATATGAAATATAACATTTTCCGTCTTTATTGTAAAAATCCTGCCAGACCCATGAACCCGTTATCATTTTCAAATACATATAATCCGTAGCCGTAGAAATCGTAGTGAAAGGAAATATATTCCTGTAGGTCATTTTTTTGTTTTGAAAGGAAATTCTCCAAATTGAGATAAAACTTTCAAAGTCGTAGGGTCTCATCTCACGAATATTTATACCTTCCACCTTGCCTACATTAAAAAGGCATACCCAGAGTTCTGCAGGCAACCTTCTTTATATATTCCTCATCAATGTCTTCAAGACTTTCCACCGCATATTTTGAAACCGATATATCTATATCTTCTTTACCGAGTACAGCAATTGTGGCCTTGTGAGAGTTAAATGCCTCCCACAAAGCCACATTTTCATCAGATATCAATATATCACAATGCTGTCCTGAAACATTAACACTTTTCAGGAGCTTCATAAGTCTCGCCGAATGTATCCACTGTCATAGTTGCAATCTTCTGCTCTGTATTCGGTCTGTCATTATAATCTGTATCTGCAGCTGCAATTCTGTCAACTACATCCATTCCCTCGATTACCATTCCGAATGCGGCATATGCTCCGTCTAAATGAGGTGCATCCTGATGCATTATAAAGAACTGTGAACCTGCCGAATTTGGGCTCATAGCTCTTGCCATTGAAATAACTCCTCTGCTGTGTGCCAAATCATTCTGGAATCCGTTCTGGTTAAACTCTCCCTTGATTTGATAGTCAGGACCGCCCATTCCGTTTCCCTGTGGGCATCCGCCCTGTATCATAAATCCTGAAATTACTCTGTGGAATGTAAGTCCGTCATAGAACTTCTCATTGATCAGGCTGATAAAGTTTCTTACAGTGTTTGGAGCTACCTCAGGATAAAGTTCAATTTTGATTACTGAGCCGTCTGTCATTGTTAATGTTACTATTGGGTTTTTCATGTTTTCTCTCCTTTATAATCCCAATAAAGTCACCCGAATGTATACATCCTTGTGACTTTATTTATAGGACCTCTACGGTCATTCATTTATCTGTATTTTACCATATTTCTACTTATTTTTTTGTATAAAAAAAGTATGGTAATTTATTAATTATTTTACTATCTCGACCTGCATTGTATTTGTATATTTTGCAGGTCCTCTCTCAATTTTATCAGGTATGATGCCTGCCGTAATTACTACAAGATCATTTTCCTTAATGTATTTTCCTGATTTTAATATCTCAACTGAAGATGATATAAGCTCATCTGTAGTATCCGCTCTCTTTGCCCATACAGGAACTACGCCGTAGAAAAGCTGCATCTGACGAACTGTTGAAATACTTGGACTCATTCCGTAAACAGGTATACTTGATCTCCACTTTGAAAGCATTCTTGTGGTAAATCCTGTAATTGAAGGTGCTATTATTGCCTTTGCATCCAATTGGTCTGCTGTATATACTGCTGCATAGCCAACCTGATTTGAAATATTCTTCCTGTCCATCTTGTTTACTTTTCTGCCTCTGTAAAGTGCATGGTCAAGATGTATCTCCGTCTCTTTTGCTATCTTTACCATCATCTTGAGTGCTTCAAGAGGGTACTTTACCCATTGCGGACTCACCTGAAAGCATTATTGCATCTGTACCGTCATATATGGCATTTGCAACGTCTGAAACTTCAGCTCTTGTCGGTCTTGGATTTCTTATCATTGAATCAAGCATCTGAGTAGCTGTAATTACAGGCTTTCCTGCCACAGAACATTTTTCAATAATCTTTTTCTGTATAAAAGGCAATTTTGCGGCATCGATCTCAACACCCATATCACCTCTTGCAACCATGATACCGTCACTTGCTTCGATGATATCGTCCATGTTGTCGATACCTTCCTGGTTTTCAATCTTTGAAATAATCTGGATAGTTGAACCCTTCTCCTTTAATATTTCTCTAATCTGACGAACCGCATCTCCGTTTCTTATAAAAGAGGCCGCAATAAAGTCAAAACCGTTGTCACAGGCAAATTTTACATCTTCGATATCCTTCTGCGTAAGTGCAGGCAGCTTTATAGAAACTCCCGGTACATTTACACCCTTTTTCTCTCCAAGCTCACCGCCGTTTAGAATTTTCGTATGTATATCGGCTCCTTCAACAGATATTACCTCAAGCTCGATAAGACCGTCATCTATAAGTATCCTGTCTCCCGCCTTTACATCATCATTAAGACCGCTGTAATTGATAAAACCTTTCTTATCATTTCCCACACATTCGTTTATTGTAAGTGTATATTCATTTCCGGCTACTAAAGTTACCTTCTGACCGCCTTCAAGTAAACCTGTTCTTATTTCAGAGCCCTTTGTATCAAGCAGTGCAGCCACATGCTTTCCTGTTTCTTCTCTAACTTCTCTCAGTATATTCAGTCTGCCAAGATGCTCCTCATAATCACCATGTGAGAAATTGAATCTGGCAACATCCATCCCTGCAATCGCCATATCTTTCATAAGCTTTTTATCATTTGTGTTTGGACCCATGGTACAGATAATCTTTGTTCTCTTCATTTCTTTTTCCTCTTTATTTTTATAAGCGTAAATACTACCGCTCATTTTTAAATGTATCAAGATATATTTAAAAAATAAACGACAAACCAATAATACTTCAAAAATACGGATGTAAGCTCTATTCCACATGAATATGTGTATATAAAATGGTCTGAGCAATACTCCAAATTTCCCCTTACATTTAGAACAGAATCTAAACTCCAGTGTATCGTCATCTTTTTCGGTTCTTCCACAAACCGCACATTTATGTATCGACTCACCTGCCGGTCTTATCTTGGCCGCCTTTTTAAATTTCGCCCTTCCGGCTATATTCTTCGGTGATATTCTATACCAGTTTCTTGTAAGTAAATAGAATATTATAAAGTTGAACAAGCTAAGCCCTATTGATACCTTTTGTAATGACGCCACCCATTATAAAACTATATGCTTCAATAAGTAAATATACAAATGCCAAATATTTTGCCTTTATCGGTAATACAAAGTATACATAAAAGCTCATCTCAGGATAAGTTACGGCAAAAGCCAAAAATATTGACATATTCAGGCTGTCGGGTGTTAGAGGATAATAACTTACAAAATCTCCGTATATTGCATACAGCACAAATGCTCCGACAATAAGGAAGAAATATCCCATAAACATGTAGAGATTAAATCTGAAACTTCCCCAAACCCTTTCAAGATTGCTTCCGAGATTATAATACAAATACAGCATTATAGCCCCGAAAAATATACTTTGATCCGGTGCATACATAGTCCATGTAATAAGTCTCCACACCGACCCGAAAGTATTTTAGGTATATCCAACGATAAATAATTATAATATATTTCAATATTTATCAAGGATATAGCAAAAACCTATACTATATAATACAGTCAGATACATCATCAAATTTCTAATTGCATATCTGCCGAATTTTTCTTTCCAATTTTTTTCTAAAAACCCATCGCACTCCTTTTCTTACTTTCTATTTTTTTGATGGACTTTTGTGTATTAAAGCCTTTTGCCAAAGAACACGCGCCTATTATAACATTTATACTGCTTTGTATGTAAATGATTTGAGTTTTTTTAGTATACACCTAAAAAAATATTTTTTTGTTGACATAATAAAAAAATTTTTATATTAGAATTCAAAAAAATAATCAAACCGTTGATATGGAGATAAAGTTAGTCATGACTTCACAGAGAGTCCGGGAAGGTGAGAGCCGGATAAGAAACAGTCTAGCAAATGGACCATGGAGGGTGTAGTCAAATGCTTCGGCAAAGTATACTACAACGTACGCATACGTCAGTTGCAAGGGATATGTAGGTATCTTAAAGTGCACAGGTCATACTGTGAATCAAGGTGGCACCGCGATTTTTTATTGTTGAAATTTCGTCCTTGACAAATATCAGCCTTTTTAGGTTTATATTTGTCAGGGACTTTTTATTTACTCAGAGGACTTATGGTTTTTATATTAAAAGCAGGCATCAGTGAAGAGGCGATACAAAACTTTAGAAAAGAATTTGAAGATATAGGATTTGATACAATATATGCACCGGGAACGGAACATACGGCTGTTTGCTTAATCGGCAACACTTCAAAAATAGACATGGACACTATAGTGGCAACTCATCCGATAGTTGACTACGGAAAAAGAGTTACAGAAACATATAAGGCTGCAGGCAGAACCGTTCACCCTGATGATACTGTCATAAAGGTAAACGACATCAGTATAGGTACCGGTACATTTGCCGTTATTGCAGGACCTTGCAGCGTGGAAACAAGTGAGCAGATTACAATGGTTGCAAGAAGTATTAAAGACAGCGGAGCTGTAATACTTCGCGGAGGCGCATTTAAACCGAGAACTTCTCCTTACGCTTTCCAGGGACTCGGTAAGGAAGGTATTGACTTTTTGGAGAGTGCCAAGGCCACAGTCAATATTCCGATTATCTCTGAGGTTATGAATCAGACACAATTACCGCTGTTTGAGAATGTTGACATCATTCAAATCGGTGCCAGAAATATGCAAAACTTCGATTTACTTAAGGAAGTCGGAAAGTTGAAAAAGCCTATACTTTTAAAGCGTGGACTTTGTAACACTATTGAGGAATTCCTTATGAGTGCCGAATATATCATGGCATCAGGCAATGAAAATGTCATACTTTGTGAGCGAGGTATCAGAACCTTTGAGACTGCCACCAGAAATACTTTAGATCTTGGAGCGGTCGCACTTTTAAAAGAGAAAACTCATCTTCCGGTGCTGGTGGATCCAAGCCATGCGGTGGGCATCAGATCGCTTGTACCGCCGCTTGCAAAGGCCGCACTTGCTGTAGGTGCTGACGGCATTATGGTTGAGGTACACAATGATCCGGCTAAAGCATTATGTGACGGTGCACAATCACTTGACCTTGATCAGTTCGCTGCCCTTATGGATGAAATCAAAAAAAGAGTTGTACTTGAAGGAAGGACATTATAGTATGTATTACCCTACATTAAATGAAATAGAAAAAATAAAAGAAAATAAAGAATACACTCTCGCACCGGTCAGTATGGAAATATTATCCGACTTTATCACACCTATTGAAGCAATAAGAATTCTAAAGAAAGCATCTACACATGCCTATATGTTGGAATCTGCAAAGGCTAACGAGAGTTGGGGAAGATATACATTTCTCGGATTTGATCCCACACTTTCTATAAGCTGTAATGACGGCAAAATAAATGTAGACGGTGAAGAATTTGAGTGTAGCGATCCTACCGGCTATCTTAGAGATTTGTTGAAAAAATACAAAAGCCCGAGACTCACCTATCTACCTCCTTTTACAGGCGGTTTGGTCGGATATTTTTCATTTGACTATATAAACTATAAGGAACCGAGTATCAAAAGAAATGTAGACGATTCCGAGGGCTTTAAAGATATTGATGTAATGCTTTTTAAAGATGTGATTGTATTTGACCATGTAAAGCAAAAAATTATCCTTATTACAAATATTTCACTTAATGAAGATACTCATATCGCCTATGAGAACGCTGTTAAAAGACTTGAGAAAATAAAAAAATCTTTTATTTACGGGTGAGAAATCCTATGAAACAGGAAAACTGCTCTCTGAAGTAAAACCTTTGTTTTCACAAAACGAATTTTCAGAGATGATTGCAAAAGCAAAACATCATATCAAAGAGGGCGATATCTTCCAGATAGTACTTTCAAACCGCTTGCAGGCGGACTTTAGCGGAAGTCTTTTTGATACCTACAGAGTACTTAGAACGGTAAACCCTTCACCGTATATGTTTTATTTTTCAGGTACCGATGTAGAGATTGCGGGAGCTTCACCGAAACTTTGGTAAAGCTTGAAGACGGAATACTCCACACCTTCCCACTTGCGGGTACAAGACCGAGAGGAAAAACAGAGACTGAGGATCTGCTTTTGGAAGAAGAATTACTTGCCGATAAAAAGGAACTGGCTGAACACAACATGCTTGTAGATCTTGGAAGAAATGACCTTGGTAAGATAAGTAAATTCGAAGTGTAAAGGTGGAAAAATTTCACTCTATAGAGAGATATTCGCATGTAATGCATATAGGCTCTACTGTAAGGGGTGAAATAAGACCTGAAAACGATGCACTGGATGCACTTGAAGCAGTTCTTCCTGCAGGTACCCTCTCAGGAGCACCTAAGATTCGTGCCTGCCAGCTTATCGGTGAACTTGAAAACAACAAAAGAGGAGTTTACGGAGGAGCTATAGGATATATTGATTTTACCGGAAATATGGACACCTGCATTGCCATCAGACTTGCATATAAGAAGAACGGAAAAAGTATTTGATCAGAAGCGGTGCTGTATTGTAGCCGACTCGGAGCCCCGATAAGGAATATATGGAAAGCATAAATAAGGCAGGCGCTGTAGTCGATGCGCTAAAAAGGCACAGGAGATAAATAAATGATTTTATTGATTGATAATTATGACAGTTTTTTTCCTACAACCTGTTTCAAATGGTAGGTGAAATTAATCCCGATATAAAAGTAATAAGAAATGATGAAATGACTGTGGAAGAAATAAAAAGCTCTTGCTCCAAAAAGATTATTATCTCACCGGGTCCCGGAAGACCTGAGGATGCAGGTATAATTATAGATGTAATAAAGGAGCTTGGACAAAGTATTCCGATTCTTGGAGTTTGTCTTGGACATCAGGCAATTTGTATGGCATTTGGAGCAACGGTAAGCTATGCCAGGAGCTGATGCATGGAAAAGACTCTCTTACATATTTTTGATACCTCCGGTACTATATTTTTAAATTTACCACCGGAAAGTAAAGTTGCAAGATATCACTCACTTGCCGCAAGCGAGGACACAATTCCTGCAGAATTAAAAGTGGTAGCAAGAACAGATGACGGCGAAGTAATGGCGGTAGAACACAAAAGCTACCTGATTTATGGAGTGCAGTTTCATCCGAATCCATAATGACAGAATACGGGAAGGAAATGTTGAGGAATTTTATACAGAATTGAAATTTTAGCTATACATTATAGGTTTTATTTTGTAATCCCTGTAACGATTAGTTCTTTTCGCAAAAGCGAGATAGAATTAAGCAACTGAGGACTTGTTTGAGTGTAGTTCGCTGTTCTTCAAGCGAACAAACGAGTTCCGCAGGTTGCGTAAAATCCTACGAAGCTTTTTAAGAAAGAACTGCGATTGGGATTACAAACTTTAAAAACCTATAAGATAATGAACTGAAAGGATACTATGATTAAGGAAGCTATTGTAAAGATTGTAAATAAAGAAGATTTAACTTTTGATGAAGCTTATGCTGTGATGAATGAAATCATGAACGGTGAGACTTCGCTCACACAAAATGCCGCATTTCTTGCAGCTCTTTCTACAAAGAGTGCAAAAGCTGAAACCACACAGGAAATCGCAGGTTGTGCTATGGCTATGAGAGAGCATGCCACAGCTGTTGATACGGATTTTGACCTTTTTGAAATAGTGGGTACCGGCGGTGACAATGCCGGTAGCTTTAATATCTCCACAACCTCAGCCTTGGTAGCGGCTGCCGGCGGTATGAAAGTAAGTAAACACGGAAACAGAGCGGCTTCTTCAAAATGCGGTACGGCAGACTGCCTTGAGGCATTGGGTGTAAATATTGAAGAAGATCCCGATAAATGTAAAGAGCTTTTGGAAAAGGTCGGCATGTGCTTTTTCTTTGCTCAAAAATATCACAGTTCTATGAAATATGTAGAGCTATAAGAAAGAGCTTGGGTTTAGAACGGTTTTTAATATACTGGGACCTCTTACAAATCCGGCAAAACCGAAGCGCCAGCTCCTTGGAGTATATGATGAATACCTTATAGAACCTCTTGCAAAAGTACTTGTGGATCTTGGAGTTAAAAGAGGTATGGTAGTATACGGTATGGATAGGCTTGATGAAATATCACTCTCCGCTCCTACCAAGGTTTGCGAAATAAATAACGGATCACTTACCACCTATGAGATAAAGCCTGAAGATTTCGGTCTTACACGCTGTGAAAAACAAGATTTGGCAGGTGGTGATCCTAAGGAAAACGCAGCCATTACTCTTTTCCATACTAAACGGTGAAAAAGGCCCTCAAAACAGATGCGGTACTTTTAAATGCCGGAGCGGCTCTTTATATAGGTGATAAGGCAGGCAGTATACAGGAAGGAATAGATCTTGCAAGAAATCTTATCGAAAGCAAAAGAGCGCTTAAGGTTTTAGAAGATTTTATAAGAGTAAGCAATGAGTAAAGAAATAACTATTTTAGATACAATAGCCACATATACAAAAATGGCGAATCGAAGAGCAAAAGAAAAATATTCCGCTGTCTTTGATAAGATCTGAGGCTGAAAATATTCAAGCACACAAATTTGTTTTTGAAAATGCCTTAAAAACCCGGGATTATCTTTTATATGTGAATGTAAGAAAGCTTCCTGTCTAAAGGTATTATTGCAAAGGATTTCCCATATCTTTCAATTGCAAAAGGAATATGAGGAGGCAGGTCAGACTGTATATCGGTGCTTACTAGAACCTAAGTGGTTTCTTGGAAGTGATAAGTATTTAAAGGAAATATCAAATACAGTTACTCTCCCACTGCTTAGAAAAAGATTTTACCGTAGATGAATATATGATATATGAAGCAAAAGCAATGGGTGCATCCTGTATCCTTTTGATTTGCTCCATATTATCGGTTGAAGAGTTGAAGTATTTCAAAGATATAAGTGATGATCTGGGACTTTCCACCCTTGTGGAATGTCATGACGAGTCTGAAATCGAAAAAGCCTTAAAGATAAATTCCCGTATGATCGGAGTAATAACAGAAATCTGAGGGACTTTTTCCGTAAACACGAATAACAGTAAAAGACTTCGAGACCTTGTGCCTAAGGATATCTTATTTGTTTCAGAAAGCGGTGTAAACAGCCCTGAAGATATAAAAAATATCATTGATATGGGAGCAGATGCCGCTTTGGTAGGTGAAGTCCTTATGCGTGCGGAAAACAAGAAATTCGCTTTGGATTGGTTAAAGGGTAGATATGACAAAAATTAAGCTTTGCGGCATAAAAAGTGAAGATGATATCAAGGTAATAAATGAAGTATTACCCGATTATATAGGCTTTTGTATTTGCCGAAAAAAGTAAAAGATATATATCATTTTGATACGGCAAAAGTACTGAAAAGCAGGCTTGATAACAGCGTAAAGGCTGTGGGTGTGTTTGTAAATGAAGATATTGAGAATATAGCCTATCTTGTCAAAAATAAAATCATTGATATTGTTCAACTTCATGGAAATGAAGATGACAGCTATATAAATACATTAAAGAAAAAGATAAATGTACCTATAATATATGCCTATCAGATAAAATCAAAGGCTGATATAAAAATCAATAAATAAGAACACGGATTTTATCTTATTGGATGCTGAGCAGGCTGTGGAGAGACCTTGATGAAGCTCTTTACTTGACGGTTTTGACAGAGAATATTTTTAGCAGGCGGACTCTCATTAGATAATGTAAAAGAAAAAAATAATTAAGCTAAATCCGTTCGGTGGATGTAAGCTCGGGGAATAGAAAACCGAAGGCAAAAAGATGCCGCTAAGATAAGAAAATTTGTAAATTTAGTAAGAGAGGTAGACAATGACAGATAATAAAGGAAGATTTGGAGTTCATGGCGGACAGTATATCCCCGAAACTCTTATGAATGCAGTAATAGAATTGGAAAAAGCATATAATCATTATAAAAATGATCCTGAGTTTAACAAAGAGCTCAATTATCTTCTAAATGATTATGCAGGCAGACCTTCAAAACTTTATTTTGCAAAGAAAATGACTGAGGACCTTGGCGGTGCAAAGATTTATTTAAAGCGTGAGGACCTTACACATACAGGTGCACATAAGATAAATAATGTTCTCGGACAGGCACTGCTTGCAAAAAAGATGGGAAAGACCAGACTTATTGCAGAAACAGGCGCAGGACAGCACGGTGTTGCAACAGCAACCGCGGCGGCATTGATGGGTATGGAATGTGTAGTATTTATGGGTGAAGAAGACACAATTCGCCAGGCACTTAATGTATATAAGATGAGGCTGCTTGGTGCTACAGTTATCCCTGTAACAAGCGGAACAAAAACTCTAAAAGATGCCGTTTCAGAGGCTATGAGAGAATGGACAAGCAGAATAGATGATACTCATTACTGCCTGGGCTCCGTAATGGGACCTCATCCTTTCCCTACTATAGTCAGAGATTTCCAGGCCGTAATTTCAAAAGAAATTAAGGAACAAATCCTTGAAAAAGAAGGTAAATTGCCGGATGCCGTACTTGCCTGTGTAGGTGGCGGCTCAAATGCCATAGGAAGCTTTTACAATTTTATTGAAGACAAGGATGTGGCACTTATCGGTTGTGAAGCGGCAGGAAAGGGAATTCATACATTTGAAACAGCCGCTACTATAAATACCGGAAAGCTCGGTATTTTTCCACGGTATGAAAATCATACTTCTGTCAGGATGAATACGGTCAGATAGCACCTGTATATTCCATCTCTGCAGGACTTGACTATCCGGGTGTAGGACCTGAGCATTCATATCTTCATGATATAAAAAGAGCAAGCTATGTACCTGTAACGGATGATGAATCAGTAGAAGCATTTGAATACCTCTCTAAAATGGAAGGTATTATACCTGCCATAGAATCCGCTCATGCCGTTGCTCATGCCATGAAAATAGCACCTGCTATGAAAAAGGACCAAATTATTGTAATCACCATCTCAGGAAGAGGTGATAAGGATTGTGCGGCAATTGCAAGATATAAAGGAGAAGACTTACATGAATAAGATATATGAAGCATTAAAAATTAAAAAAGCGTTTATACCTTTTATTACCTGTGGTGACCCTGATGTTGCAACTACCAAAGCTGCAATACTTGAAATGGTAAAAAACGGAGCAGATTTGGTGGAAATAGGTATACCCTTCTCCGACCCTACTGCTGAAGGTGTGGTAATACAGGGCGCAAATATTCGTGCTCTTGAAGGCGGTATTACCACCGACAAGGTATTTGATATGGTTGCGGATCTTAGAGATGAGGTCACCGTTCCACTTGTATTTATGACCTATGCCAATGTAGTATTTTCCTACGGTCCCGAAAAGTTCTTTGCCAAATGCAAAGAGATAGGTATTGACGGCATTATACTTCCTGACATTCCTTTTGAAGAGAGAAATGAATTCCTTGATATTTCTGAAAAATATAATATTGATCTCATCTCTCTTATTGCACCTACATCTGATGACCGCATTGCAATGATTGCAAAGGAAGCTAGGGGATTTTTATATATCGTATCAAGCCTTGGTGTAACAGGAACCAGAAGCGAGATCACCACCGATTTAAACTCCATAGTAAAGATAGTAAGAGAAAACACCGATATTCCATGTGCTATAGGCTTCGGTATTTCAACTCCCGAACAGGCTAAGGAAATGAGCCAGATAGCAGACGGAGTAATCGTAGGTTCAGCCATCATAAAGCTCTTAAAACAATACAAAACCAAAGCTCCTTCATATATCGGAGCATATGTAAAAGAGATGAAAGACGCCATTTTGTAATCTTTAATACACTTTTAACCTCTTATTCATTGCCTTATTCCTAGCAATATGCTATGATATAAAATCATGTTTTTACATGTGTGTTTTGTGTGCAATTTTATTTTTCAAAATAAAAGGCATGTTCAAGCTACTGATTTTAACGGATTGTAAGGTATATTCCTGCAACCGGGTTTCACAGGGGCATAGCCCCATATTGTATAATCACAAGCTTATAAAAGAGGTTATAATATGCAAAACACAGAAAAAACCTATGTACTCGGTATAGACATAGGTTCGACTACAGTCAAAATTGCTATCCTTGACAGCAAACATGAAGTAGTATTTTCAGATTATCGCAGACATTATGCAAATATACAGGGGACTTTGGCAGCACAGCTATCAGATGCCTTTGAAAAAAATAGGGAAGTGAATATCATTCCGATGATCACCGGCTCAAAGTGGTCTTACCCTTTCAAAGCATCTAAAGTCCACATTTGTACAGGAAGTTGTCGCAGTTGCAACCGCACTGAAGGCTGTTGCACCTCAAACCGATGTTGCAATAGAGCTTGGTGGAGAAGATGCAAAAATCATCTACTTCACAGGCGGTATCGACCAGAGAATGAACGGTATATGTGCCGGAGGTACAGGAAGTTTTATCGATCAGATGGCTTCTCTCCTCCAAACAGATGCTATAGGACTTAATGAATATGCAAAGAGTTATAAGTCAATTTATCCTATAGCCGCAAGATGCGGAGTTTTCGCAAAAACGGATGTACAGCCGCTTATCAATGAGGGAGCTACAAGAGAGGACCTCTCCGCTTCCATTTTCCAGGCGGTGGTAAATCAGACTATTTCAGGTCTTGCCTGCGGTAAGCCTATAAGAGGTCATGTGGCATTCCTTGGAGGACCGCTGCACTTCCTTTCAGAACTTAAGCAGGCATTTATAAGAACACTGAATCTTACAGATGAATATATTGTAGATCCTGACAATTCACATCTTTTTGCAGCCATAGGTGCGGCACTTAACTGTGAGAGCAAGGATGCTATGATCGGTATTTCAGATCTTATTGCCAAGCTTAAAGAAGGTATTGAGATGGCACATGAGATTGCCAGACTTGATCCGCTTTTTGAGTCTGAGGCTGATTATGAGGAATTCAGCGGAAGACATTTCGGCCACAGTGTAAAAACTGCCAAACTTGAAGACTACAAGGGCAATATATTCCTTGGAATAGATGCCGGTTCCACCACCACAAAGATTGCTTTGGTGGGTGAAGACGGCAGCCTTCTTTGGAATTTTTATTCAAATAACAACGGTTCCCCACTGGCTACAGCTATCTCAGCTATAAAGTCGGTAAAGGAAAAATCAACTCACAGCAAAGATTGTATATTCATGTTCCACAGGATATGGTGAGGCACTTCTAAAAGCCGCCTTTATGCTTGATGAAGGTGAAGTTGAAACAATTGCCCACTACTACGCTGCTGCTTTCTTTGAGCCTGAGGTCGACTGTATACTTGATATCGGAGGTCAAGATATGAAATGTATCCGTATCAAGGACGGTACAGTAGACTCCGTACAGTTAAATGAGGCCTGTTCCGCAGGTTGCGGTTCGTTTATCGAAACCTTTGCAGGTTCTTTGAACTTCTCGGTTCAAAACTTTGCAAAGGAAGCATTGTTTGCAAAGAATCCTGTAGACCTAGGTACCAGATGTACCGTTTTCATGAACTCAAATGTTAAGCAGGCACAAAAAGAAGGTGCTACCGTAGCCGATATTTCAGCCGGTCTTGCATACTCGGTTATAAAAAATGCTTTATTTAAGGTTATAAAGATTTCAAATGCGGCAGATCTTGGAAAACATATAGTTGTACAGGGTGGTACATTCTACAATGATGCGGTACTCGTGCACTTGAAAAATCTCGTGCGGTTTTTGTTACAAGACTCGAGTATTGCCGGAATAATGGGCGCATTCGGTGCGGCACTTATAGCAAGAGAAAGATATGAAGGAAAGCAGACCACCATGCTCTCTCTTGATGATATCATATCACTGCAGTATGACACATCCATGACCAGATGCCGTGGCTGTAACAATAACTGTGTAATGACAGTAAACAAATTTGAAGGTGGCTAGAAACTTCATATCGTGAAACAGATGTGAAAAGAGGTCTTGGTAAGGACAGAGTTAAAAAGGATGTTCCAAACCTCTATGAATATAAATATAATCGTATGTTCGGCTATGAGCCGCTTACAGCCGACAAGGCATTCAGAGGTACTATCGGCATACCGAGAGTTTTAAATATGTATGAGAACTTCCTGTTCTGGGCTGTATTCTTTAGAAACCCTCGGATTTAGAACAGTGCTCTCCCTATGTCAACAAAGAAGATATATGAGCTGGGTATTGAATCCATCCCAAGTGAGTCCGAATGTTATCCTGCAAAGATTACACATGGACATATTTCATGGCTTATAAAGAACGGTGTTCGTACAATATGGTATCCATGTATACCTTATGAAAGAAATGAACAGCCTGATGCCGGAAACCATTTCAACTGCCCTATCGTTACTTCATATGCTGAAAATATCAAGAATAATGTGGAAGAGATCAGAGAGACAAATACCAGATTCTTGAATCCTTTCATGGCATTTACAAATGAAGAGGTACTTACAAATCAGCTTATCAAGGTAATGAAGCAGGAATTTGACATAAATGAAAGAGAAGTAAAGTTCGCTGCACATGCTGCATGGACAGAGCTTATTCAGTCAAAGAAAGATATCGAAAGAGAAGGTGAAAAGACTATAGAGTGGCTTCATAAGAACAACCGCCACGGTATAGTTCTTGCCGGAAGACCTTATCATGTTGACCCTGAAATACATCATGGTATTCCTGATATGATCACTTCATTCGGTATTGCCGTACTTACAGAGGATGCGGTTTCTCATCTTGCAAAGATAGAAAGACCTGTTATCGTAAGCGATCAGTGGATGTATCATTCCAGACTTTATGCTGCCGCAAGCCTTGTAAAGCAGGATGACTGCCTTGATCTTGTACAGCTTAATTCCTTCGGTTGCGGACTTGATGCCGTTACCACGGATCAGGTAAGTGATATACTTACAGGTTCAGGAAAGATCTATACGGTACTTAAGATCGATGAGGTAAACAATCTCGGTGCCGCAAGAATTCGTATACGTTCGCTTATCGCTGCACTGCGTGTAAGAGATAAAAAGAACTTTGAGAGAAAAATACACTCTTCCGCTTATCACAGAAAAGTGTTTACAAAGGAGATGAAGGATGAGTATACAATTCTTTGTCCACAGATGTCTCCTATACATTTTGATCTTTTGGAGCCTGCACTCAATGCCTTCGGCTACCATGTAGAGGTACTCCAAAATGATTCACGTTCAGCTATAGACTGTGGTCTTAAATATGTAAACAATGATGCCTGCTATCCTTCACTTATAGTTGTAGGACAGATAATGGAGGCACTTCTTTCAGGAAAATACGATCCGAATAAGACTGCCATTTTTATGAGCCAAACCGGTGGCGGATGTAGAGCCAGCAATTATATCGGCTTTATCAGAAGAGCTCTTGAAAAAGTGGATATGGAACAGATCCCGGTAATCTCAGTAAATGCCAACGGCATGGAGACAAATGAGGGCTTCAAAATGACTCCTGCAATGATCATCAAAGCAATGCAGGCTGTTGTATACGGCGATCTATTTATGAGAGTCTTGTATGCTACAAGGCCTTATGAGAAGGAAAAAGGCGCCGCCAACAGACTTCATAAAAAGTGGAGAAATCGTGTTATTGATTCACTTTCTGTAAGAAAGCCGAACTTCGGTGAGTTTAAAAGAAATATAAGAGCTATTGTAAAGGATTTTGATAATCTTCCAAGACTCAATATCAAAAAGCCGAGAGTAGGTATTGTAGGTGAGATCCTTGTAAAATTCTCTCCTCTTGCAAACAACCATATAGTTGATTTGCTTGAAAAAGAGGGTGCTGAGGCTGTAATGCCCGACCTTTTGGACTTTTTGCTTTACAGTTTCTATAACAGTAACTTTAAAGCTGAGAACCTCGGTATGTCAAAGAAGTCTGCATTTATGGCGAATGTAGGTATCAAAGTACTTGAGGCACTTAGAAGTGATGCAAGAAAGGCACTTGATAAGAGTAAGCATTTCATTGCACCTTCAAGAATCGATCATCTTGCAAATATGGCAAAGGACTATGTATCTGTCGGAAATCAGACAGGTGAGGGTTGGTTCCTTACCGGAGAGATGCTCGAGCTCATAGAGACCGGCACTCCAAATATTGTTTGTACACAGCCTTTCGGTTGTCTTCCAAACCATGTTGTGGGTAAAGGTGTTATAAAGGAGCTTCGTCGTTCCCATCCCGAGGCAAATATCATAGCGGTAGACTATGATCCCGGTGCTTCGGAAGTAAACCAGCTCAACAGAATCAAGCTGATGCTTGCTACAGCACAGAAGAATTTGAAAGAACAGAATAAGAAGGTTATATCATAATATAGAAAAGAAGCTTCCGGATATATATCTGCGGAGCTTCTTTTTTTAAGAATGATTTTCGTAGTATTATAAACTATTTATTTCCTTATTAAATTAAATAAATTTTGAATTGCTCAAATTTTTATAAACCACACTTGAAATAACAAGTAAAAAATCGATGTCGCTTGCAATGTATATGTTATCATAAGATTTAAAAACTAAATGAAGAAAAATCGGAATAATGAGTGCAACAACCCTATAAGCTCGGATAAAATAATAGGCATACTCTGCTTTGCTACTATCATTTCACTTTCCCAATTATAGTTAGGGGTATTTTTATTTAAGGCAACTCCCGTCACTGTTATAAAAATCGAATAACATATAGGAACAATGATCGGGTTAAATATTTGAATACAGTTCATATCAAGTTTTAATATGAATACAAATACTGAAATTATATATCCGATCATATGGAATGTAAGATTTAGCGCAATTTTTGAATTTAATATAGTCTTTTACCTTGGCAGGAGAAACTTTGTAAAATCCAAATATTTTTTTCCTTCTAAAGATATGGCTGAAGCTGCCGGACAACTGATAGTAAGCATAGTTGCAATAAAAAAAGCGGAGACAGATTTGAAAAATATTCATTTATATTTTCAATTCCTGCATACCTTCCAATTTGTTCCACGGGATTAAACAATAAAAATATACTGAAAACACATAAAAGTATCACTCCAAACCCTGCATTCAACACCTCCATATAAGAGCTTAGAAATCGACCCAGTTCTTTTTATATAGGGCAACAAATAACGATTTTTCTATTATATGTTTCTTTGTTGTCGGCATATCCGGGTGCTGTTTTAGCAAGAGTATTAAAGCAGTCCATACTTCACCGAAACAATTTTTATAAATATATAAAAAACTGCTGTTGAAAGAAAAATAAAAATCCTTCTCCAATATACATAGGGAAATTATAATATTGCATAAACAGCTTAGATATCGGATACAGTCCTGTGATTTGCTTGGCAAGTATAATGCCGATGCTGTTTTCATTACCCATAGCTGATACTGCAATATATCCTATTGCACTTATCATTGCAAAAGAAAAAAATCAGAGCAACGATATTTTTTCTTTTGAAAAAGGATGAGGCAACAACGATAATTATTCCCATACATGACGCTATGCACATAGGTATCAACGGCACAAACAATATAGAAAGAAAAAACAGAATAATATCAACTGCCCCTAAGCTTTCACTCCCTACCCAAACAATTCCTCCGGGAAGCATAAACATCAAACCTATAAAAAAGTTCAATAAATATATAAACATGAATTTACTGCTTATGATATCCAATCCTTTCACAGGCAAAGATAATAGTGCTTCCATATCACGACTTCCAAATAAAATCCCGTTAGAATAAAATATTGTCAAAAATAATATCGCAAAACTTGATACCGCCGACATATATGCAGGTATCAATTCCTGCTGCCCTACCTGCGCCAACGTTTTGCTGTCATGATATTATATATACAGGAAGATACAAAAAAGCGCAGTTATTCCAAGGCTTGTAATACTACCGGAACTTTTTATTATTTTTCGAATATCTGATTTTTTGTTTATCGGAAAGAAATTATATATTTGCACTCTAATAAGTATCCACAATTTTTCATTATCCTCAACCTCCATAAAAAGCTTCCAAGGATTTATCTCCTTTTACATCTCCTATATTACCATTTGCTATTAACTTCCCGTTTTTATAATTGCAATCTTATTACATAATTTTTCTGCAACTTCCAATACATGTGTTGAAAAAGAAAACAGCTCCACCGTTTGACACACATTCATGCATTATCCTCTTCAAACAAAAAGTCGCCTTCGGATCGAGTCCGACAAAAGGTTCGTCCAAGATAAACAGCTTCGGATCATGTACCAGTGTCTGAAATAATTGCCGTTCGCTGTTTCATACCATGTGAATACGAAGATATCAATCCCGAAAGATACTTTGTCATCTCAAATAAATCACTGTACCTTTGAATTCTTTCTTTACGTATTTCAGTAGAAACTTCAAACAAGTCAGCAATAAAATTTATATACTGAAACCCTGTCAAATGTTCATAAAGGTCCGGATTATCCGGAATATATGCCATCATTTTTTTACAAATCACAGGATGTGATTTAATTGAATGCCCGCCAACGGTTATACTTCCGACTTCAAAGTCATGAATGCCGACTACCGCTTTTTATTGTTGTGGTTTTTCCAGCTCCGTTTGCCCCTATAAAAACCATAAATATCTCCGGACTGTACAGAAATTGACAGGTTATCGACTACTTTTTGTCTCCATAAAATTTACTGAAATTCTTTATTTGCAACATAATTCTCCTTTATTGACAAATTGTCAGTTATTCTTTTAAATAATACCGATAGCTTGTTTGGTATCAGCTATCGGTTATTTTTTAATCTTTAAAGAGCTTTTTGCATTTAAGCTTTGTTCAAGCATTGTCTTAAATGCATTTAAGTAATTATTGACAGGTTCTTTTTGAACATTTTATGCTCATGTTATTTGATACAAAAACATATGCCGTCATAAGAAACTCTGCCGTTTCTGTCGGATATTTTTACAGAAAAATTCTTTTCCGCTATCCCTTTGATTTATAATTTTTCAAAATATACTGCAAGCTTTTCAACAAGCTTATGTGATAACTTATCTATCATATATTGATTTTCTTTAAGTTCAACTGTTTTTGCAGTACCGTATCCTCTGCAGTAATATTTTGTGAAGATATAATTGTGATATCTATGAAAAGACCCGATTTTTCTATAGCGGTTTTATCTTCATCATAGACGATACTGTAAATATCTTTCAACAATCTCTCTGAATATCTTTCCACAAGACAATATAAGATATCCTCCTTATTTTTAAAATGATAATATAATAATCCTCTTGATATATTTACTTTATCGACTATATCCCGAGTTGTTGTATTGGTATACCCCTTCTCCATAAAAAGTATCATTGCAGCATCCATAATCTCGGTACGCCGTATTTCGTGTTCTTTTCACATCTCTCATTTTATACCTCCGCTCAGTCATATGATATACTTTAACTGACAAGTTGTCAATCAGTTTTTGTGTATCTCAACGCAAAATACCTGCAAAGCAGATATAATCTACAATGCAGGTAATGATATTTTGTCATCCATATTATCAGCCCTTTTCGCTACTATTTTGAATTTTAGTAGCGAAAAAGTAAATCATTCCGGGCTCTCTACTTTATTTTTTATTTCTAGTTCTTCTTTGCTATTTGAATTGCAGTTTTCTCCCTTTTTACTCACTATATATCACCTCCTAAGAACCTTCATAGGCTTCAGTGCAGGGATGGCACCATAATTTCCCAACATATATTTCTTTTGCCAAGTCTTCATTCCTACGTACTTTATTTCCGTCTTCATCCTTAAAAATCAGCTAAAGAATATAACTCCGATATCCCGTCATTATTTTTATTTACCATCCAAATTTCATCTCTACGCAGTAAATCGTTTGAAAACTGCCATATATCATGCGTTGTAAAAAAAGCTGTGCATTTCTTGTATTTATCTCGTGTGATAAAAATGTCAATATAATATTTCTAACAAGCATGGGATGTAGTCCGGCATTTAGTTCATCTACAAACAATGTAGCCCCCTTGTCTAAAAACCTCTTTCACCGAAGGATACAAAGCAAACATTTTTAAAGTTCCACCGGACTCTTCTTTTAAAGATATAGAAGACATTCCTTCGCTACCAACCTTTTTATGAATTGTATCTATTACATATTTGTTATCTGTATTCTCTTCTCCATCCGATTGAGATTCCTCTACATTAAAATCCCTTGTTGACACGCGAACATACGTTTGTGTATAATTAATTTATGATAAACATATGTTCTAATAATGATATTTTTAAAAAGCTTGAAATACTATCAGACGCTGCTAAATATGATGTTGCCTGCACCTCAAGCGGAGTGGATAGAAAGGGAAAAGGAGGTTTGCTTGGTAGCAGTGTAGCCTCAGGGATATGCCATACTTTCAGTGGCGACGGAAGATGTATTTCCTTGCTTAAGATACTTATGACAAACCATTGTATTTTTGATTGTAAATACTGTATTAACAGAAAAAAAGTAATGACATACGCCGTGCATGCTTTACTCCGAGAGAAATCTGTGAGTTGACTGTGGAATTTTACAAAAGAAATTATATTGAAGGCTTGTTTTTAAGTTCCGGTATAATTAACAGTCCGAACTTTACTATGGAAAGGATCTGTGAAACTCTCATGCTTTTAAGGAACGAATACATGTTTAACGGCTATGTCCATGTTAAGGCAATACCCAGTGCTTCTGATGAATTACTTTTACAGGCCGGCTCTCTTGCAGACAGAATGAGTGTTAATATTGAATTCCCTAGTGAATCAAGCCTTAAAAATATGCTCCCAATAAAAAGCTTTTAATCTTATATCAGATCCCATGAAAAATAAAAGATTCCATAGAGATGAATAGGTTAAGTATCGGAAAGAGTTCAAAACTCCCAAGAAGTAATATAAATAAATATCTTCCCGGAAGTATATTTAATGATGTAGCCCAAATCGAAGGAGATAATATTTTAAAAACGTCACTCATCACTAAACAAGCTGATATTCGCCCGTTTGTACCATCCGGACAAAAGCTACACAAATGATTATCGGTGCCGGTGATGACAGCGACTATACCATATTGATGACTGCACAAAATCTGTATAAAAGCTTTGATTTAAAGAGAGTATTTTATTCCGCATATATTCCTATTAATGAGGATTCATCCCTGCCAAATCTCGGCACACCTGTGCCGCTTTTAAGAGAGCACAGGCTTTATCAAGCTGATTGGCTTATTAGATTTTTACGGTTTTAATGCACAGGAACTTCTAAGTAAAGATAATCCGGACTTTAACACCTATATGGATCCTAAATGTAATTGGGCTGTTAAGCATTTGAGCTCTTCCCTGTAGAAGTACAGACAGCCGACATGGCAAGTTTACTTAGAGTACCGGGTATTGGTCCTAAGGCGGCAAAAAGAATTGTAAATTCTCGCAGATACTCACTTCTTGACTTTAATTCCATTGCCAAGATGGGTGTAGTCTTAAAAAGGGCACAGTACTTTTTAACCTGTAACGGCAAAATGATGTACAAAACCTTATTGGATGAAAAATATATAACAAATAGACTTATCGGATTAAACGGTAATGAGAACTATCAATACAGTACCGAAAAACAGTTGTCTCTATTTGATGATTTTGGGTTGAAATAATGAAAATATTTACATACGATGATAACTTCTACGCCTTGGCATCATGTATATACACAGCTTGGGAATACAGTCTCTGCCACAAGGATGAAAGTATAAAACTGCAAAAACATTTATTTACACAGCAAGATCTGTTTTCTGAAATTATATATGTAAGCACAGATATTGATAAAGCAAAAAAGGTTATAGAAAGTATTAAATACAAGCTTTCCATACAGACATATAAGACTGTTTATATGGCTTTTTTGTATTATAAAGATACGGGAAATGATGTTTATAATTACCTGAGGCTTGCTTTTAAACATGGCAAAAAAATCAATTATATGTCGGGTGAGGAAATTGTAATGAAGCTTTTAAAGTTTCAAACAGCAGTAAGTCGAGATTCACTCTTATAAGGAGGTGACAAGATTTAAAGAGGTGGATAAGGATCTGTTTTTGGCAACTATAGAACCGAATCATAATATACTTGCCGAGCTCTCCTATCATTTTAAAGATAGAATGCCTTCTCTTAACTGGATCATTATAGATTCTTCAAGAAGTATTGCTCTGATTCACCCAAAAGACAGTGAATGTTATCTTCAAATCGTTGAAAAAAATAAACTTGAAGCTGCTACGAAATTAAATGATATTAAAAATCCTTATTCAAAACTGTGGAAAGTATTCTTTGAAAACATTTCAATAGAGGAAAGGGAAAATGTAAACCCTACAAAGACAAAATTGTCCTCTAAGAAAAAAAGAAATATGACCGAATTTATAGATGAATGACAATACCGAAAATTCAAAACCGGGTTGTCGTTTAAAAATTAACGACAACCCGCCTTTTTATACTAAAAATGTATGCTTTTTTATTCAATTCTTACTCCGCTATATCCGCATATTCAAAGTGCCAGAAGCCGTCAGGTGAATGCCAGCTGCCTGTTATCTTATCACTCTGAAGATAGAAATCATTGTAATAAAGAAGCGGAACCATAGCTGTATCCTTCATTATAAAGTCTTCAGCCTGATGTAAGTATCCGAATCTTGTCTGTGGATCTTTCTCTGTAGCCGCCTTGCTCATAAGAGCATCAAACTCAGGATTGCTGTACTTGGCATTGTTGTTTCCGTTTCCGGTTAATGCAAGCTCCAAGATATTTGAAGGGTCATTATAATCCATTACCCAACCGTCTCTTGCTATCTGATAGTTACCCGATCTTCTCTGTGGTGTAAATGACTTCCACTCAACGATATTTACCTGTACCTTAAGACCAAGTTCACCCCATGCCTGCTGTAAATACTCGGCAATCTTTTTGTGATAACTTGCATCATTGGTTGAGTAAACCATCTCAGGTAAACCGACACCGTTCTCATAGCCTGCCTCTTTTAAAAGCTCTTTAGCCTTTGCAAGATTACCTGCATGATCGTCGATATTTATGTAAGCTGATTTATCTGTTATATTATCCTGCCATGCTGTGCCGTTCCAGTCTGTTACACCTTCACTTACAAAGCCGCTTGCAGGAGTATATGTACCTGCTGTAATTGTCTCTGAAATATATTTTCTGTCTAAAGCAAGTGAAAGCGCCTCTCTTACTTTAGGATCCTTGAACTCATCTAAGGTAGTATTTAAATCAAGATAGTATGTTCCAAGTATAGGATCGATATGGAAATCGGATCTTTCCTTTAATGTTGTGATTTCCTGTGTAGGAACATCCTTAATCATTAAAGCATCACCTGATTCATATGCACTGAAAGTTGCGTTCTGGTCCTGCATAAGAAGACATTTGATACCGTCAAGCTTTATGGAATCCGCATCCCAATAGTTCTCGTTTTTCTCAAACATAAGGTAACTACCCGGTTCCCATCCTGTAAGCTTGAAAGGACCTGTTGAGATATATGTCTTAGGATCGATACTCCAACCGTCAGGATTTGCCTCTACAACATCCTTCTTAACAGGTGAAAGAGAAACAAATGCGGCAAGCTTATCAAAGTATGGTGTAGGCTTTGCCATATGTACAACCAATGTCTTGTCATCAGTTGCTTCAACTTTAAGCTTTGTAGGATCCGGATCTACTGTGGTATTGCCGTCAGCATCAGGTCTTCCGATAGCATCATCATAGCCTTCCACCATTCCGAGTACTGTCTGTGCATAAGGTGCGGCAACACTCGGATCAACCAATCTCTGCCAGCTGTATACAAAATCATTAGCTGTAAGAGCTGAACCGTCAGACCACTTTAGACCATCTCTTAAGTAGAATGTCCAGGTAAGCTGATCGTCACTTACTTCATACTTTTCGGCAAGTCCCGGTACAACTTTTCCGTCTTTATCCATCTTTAAAAGATTGTCAAAAGCAAACAATATATAGTTTGCACCGTCTACGGCAGAGTTGAGTGCAGGGTCAATTGACTCTACATCAGGTCCGAGCTGAATTGTAAGTATCTTCTTTCCTGCAGCTGTTTGTGTAGTATCACCACTTTTTGTACCTTCACCGCCTGATTTTGAACCGCCACACCCTGACAGGGCCATTGCACCGGCTATTGCCAATGCGGCAACAATAAATCTTTTTTTCATTAATTCCTCCTCCATTTTTAACTTTATTCAATTATGTGAATAAATATACCATAATTGAATATCTTTGTCTACCCTTTAAATTAAATAAATAATATCTTGACAAGTTAAAACATTAGAAACTCAAATTTATGCATCAAAGATTATCAATATTTATACAAAAAGAGTCGGAAAGCAAATTCCGACTCTAAAATATAATATATTATTCTGCTATATCGGCATACTCAAAATGCCAAATACCGTCTGATGTATAGAAACTGTCTGTTATCTTATCGCTCTGAAGATATGTCTCATTTTGATAAAGTATCGGAATAACTCCGGCATCCTTTAAGAGAAGTTCCTCAGCCTGATGGAAATATCCGAATCTTGTCTTTGCATCAGACTCTTGTGCAGCCTTATCAAGGAGCGCATCAAACTCAGGACTTTTGTATCTTGAGCTGTTGTTTCCGTTTGAGCTGTATGCACACTCAAGAAGATTTGAAGGATCGTTGTAATCCATTACCCATCCGTCTCTTGCTATCTGATAGTTTCCGGATCTTCTCTGTGGTATAAATGACTTCCACTCAACGATATTTACTTCAACATTTATTCCAAGCTCTTTCCAAGCCTGCTGTAAGTACTCTGCAACCTTCTTGTTAAGGCCTGCATCATTTGTTGTATATGACATAGTAGGAAGACCTTCTCCGTTTGGATGTCCTGCCTCTGCTAAAAGCTCCTTAGCCTTTGCAAGGTTTGCATCAAAATTGTCATTATCAAAGTATACAGACTTATCTGTGATATTATCAGCCCATGCGCTTCCGTCCCAATCCACTACACCGTCAGGTATAAAACCTGTTGCAGGTGCAAGTATACCTGCTGAAATAGTTTCCGCCATATACTTTCTGTCAAGTGCAAGTGAAAGTGCCTCTCTCACCTTAGGATCCTTAAACTCATCCAAATCATTGTTGATATCGATATATGATATTCCAAGCTTAGGACTGGACTTATAATCCGGTCTCTTCTGTATTGTTGTTATCTCCTGTACAGGATAATCCTTAATCATTAATGCATCTCCCGACTCATATGCGCTGAAAGCCGCATTCTGATCCTGCATAAGAAGACATTTGATACCGTCAAGCTTTATGGCATCCTTGTTCCAGTAATTTTCATTCTTTGTAACCAACAAATAACTTCCCTGCTTCCACTCTGTAAGCTTGAAAGGACCTGTAGAGATATATGTCTTAGGATCAAGACTCCATCCGTCAGGATTTGCCTCTACTACATCTTTCTTTACAGGTGAAAGTGCTGCAAATGCCGCAAGTCTGTCAAAGTATGGTGCAGGATGTGACATATGAACAACCAAAGTCTTGTCATCCGGTGCCTCTACCTTAAGCTTTGTGACATCAGGATCTATTGTAGGATTACCGTCCGCATCAGGCTTACCGATAGCCTCATCATATCCCTCTACCATTCCAAGTACAGTCTCTGCATATGGTGCGGCAACCTCAGGGTCAACCATTCTCTGCCAGCTGTATACGAAAGTCGTTAGCACTGAACGCTGAACCGTCAGACCACTTAAGTCCGTCTCTTAGATGGAAAGTCCATGTAAGTCCGTCATCACTTACTTCATATTTCTCAGCCAAACTTGGCGCTATCTTGCCGTCCTTATCAAGTCTAAGCAAGTTGTCTGATATCATTGTTAAATAGTTTGCACCGTCAGCTGACTGATTGAGTGCAGGGTCAATTGTTTCAACATCAGGTCCTTCCTCAATAGTAAGGATCTTTCCGCTCTTACTTGCGGACTTGAACCTCCACATGCTGAAAGTGCTACTGCTGCAGCAATTGTCAGTGTAGCCAAAAACAATCTTTTTCTCATAAATTCTCCTAAAATTCTAATATTTTTTATTCTGCAATATCGGCATACTCAAAGTGATAGATACCGTCGGCTGTATGATAGCTGTCTTTTACCTTATCGCTCTGAAGATACATCTCATTATAGTAAAGAAGCGGTGTTACACCCATATCTCTCATGAGCATCTCCTCAGCCTGATGGAAATATCCGAATCTTGTCTGCGGATCAACCTCTTTAGCCGCTTTTTCCAAGAGTGCATCATACTCAGGGTTTGAGTACTTTGAGCTGTTGTTTCCGTTTCCTGTCTGTGTAAGCTGAAGGATATTTGAAGGATCGTTGTAATCCATTACCCAACCGTCTCTTGCAATCTGATAGTTTCCGGATCTTCTCTGCGGTGTAAATGACTTCCACTCAACTATATTAACTTCCACATTAACTCCGAGTTCTTTCCATGCCTGCTGTAAATACTCGGCAATCTTCTTGTGATAAGCTGAATCATTTGTTGAGTATGTAAGTGTAGGAAGTCCTTCACCGTTCGGATGTCCCGCCTCAGCCAAAAGCTCTTTAGCCTTTGCAAGGTTACCTGCGAAATCGTCAACATTTATATATACTGAAGGATCTGTAATATTATCTGCCCAAAGTGATCCGTCCCAGTCTGATGTACCGGCACTTACAAATCCGCTTGCAGGAGTATATGTACCTGCTGTAATAGTCTCTGAGATATACTTTCTGTCAAGTGCAAGTGAAAGCGCCTGACGAACTCTTGCATCCTTGAACTCATCCAATGTGTTGTTCAAGTCGATGAAATATGTTCCAAGCTGTGGATCAAGGTGATAGTCAGATCTCTTTTGCAATGTTGTGATTTCCTGTGTAGGAATATCCTTAATCATTAAAGCATCTCCCGACTCATATGCACTGAATGCGGCATTCTGATCCTGCATAAGAAGACATTTGATACCGTCAAGCTTTACGGCATCCTTGTTCCAGTAATTCTCATTTTTCTCAAGCATTAAATAGCTTCCCGATTTCCACTCTGTAAGCTTGAACGGGCCTGAAGATATATATGTCTTAGGGTCAAGTGTCCATCCGTCAGGATTTGCATCTACCACATCCTTCTTTACAGGTGAAAGTGCGGCAAATGTTGCAAGCTTGTCAAAATAAGGTGTAGGTGATGACATATGAACTACCAAAGTCTTGTCATCGGTTGCCTCAACACCGAGTTTTGTAACATCAGGATCTATTGTAGGATTACCGTCGGCATCAGGTTTACCTATAGCCTCCTCATAACCTTCCAACATTCCGAGAGTTATCTCCGCATATGGTGCGGCAACCTCAGGGTCGATCATTCTCTGCCAGCTGTATACGAAGTCATTAGCTGTAAGATCTGAACCGTCAGACCACTTTAATCCGTCTCTTAAATGGAATGTCCATGTAAGTCCGTCATCGCTTACTTCATATTTTTCAGCCAAACTTGGAGCCACTTTACCGTCTTTGTCAACTCTAAGCAAGTTGTCAAAGAGATATGTGAGATAGTTTGCTCCGTCGTTTGTTGTATTGAGTGCAGGGTCAATTGATTCCACTTCCGGTCCCAATTCGATAGTAAGAATCTTGCCTCCCGCCTTTGTAGCCGACTTTGATCCGCCACCGCCGCAACCTGCAAGTACAAGTGCACCGGTGAGAACCAATGTAGCTAAAACCAATTGTTTCTTCATAAATCCTCCTAAATATTTTTATCAAAACCAACAGGTTCTAATTTCTAGTTTATCCTCTCAATATTGTGGCAGGCTACAAAATGTCCTTTTTCCACTTCTCTCCACTTCGGAACTTCCATTGCACACTGCTCTGTAGCATATTTACATCTGGTTCTGAAATGGCATCCGCTTGGCGGATTAAGAGGTGAAGGTACTTCACCTTCAAGTACAATTCTCGATCTTTCTCTTGATACCTTAGGATCTGCTACAGGTATTGCAGAGATAAGACTCTTTGTATATGGATGAAGCGGTCTGAATATAATCTCTCCGGAATCTGCAAGCTCGACCATTCTTCCAAGATACATAACACCGATTCTGTTACTTATATGATTTACAATAGAAAGGTCATGGGCGATAAACAGATAGGTAAGCCCTCTTTCCTTTTGTAAATCCTCAAACATATTTACAACCTGAGCCTGAATGGAAACATCAAGTGCTGATACAGGCTCATCTGCAACGATAAAGTCCGGGATCTACTACAAGCGCTCTTGCAATACCTACTCTTTGTCTCTGTCCTCCTGAGAACTCGTGAGGATATCTGTTGGCATGCTCGGAGTTAAGACCTACAGTCTTTAAAACTTCAATAATTTTGTCCTGTCTGTCTTTTTTTGAAGCCGCAATCTTATTGATATCGATAGCTTCACCGATAATATCTCCGACCGTCATTCTCGGGTCAAGTGATGCGTAAGGGATCCTGGAAAACTATCTGAAGTTTTTTTCTGTAAGGATACATATTTACCGCAGTCTTTTTTCCAAGCTTAGGTACACCGTTTTCGATAATATCGTTACCGTTCTCATCAACAAGAGGTACTTTTCCGCTGTCAAAAAGCACTTGGTCTTTGTATATTATTCTTCCGTCTGTAGGCTCATAGAGTCTAAGCAAAGATCTACCTGTTGTGGTTTTACCGCAACCCGACTCTCCTACAAGTCCCAGAGTTTCTCCCTTTTCAATATAGAAAGAAACATCATCCACAGCTCTTACATATTTCTTATTTTTACCAAAACCTCCAACAGGGAAGAATTGTTGTAAATGTTCAACTCTAATTATTTTTTCAGACATACTGATTCTCCCTCTGTATTATTATCTTCTTCCAACTCATTTAACCAACACTGTGAATAATGAGTCTCACTGAAATCCTTAACAGGCGGCATTTCTCTTAAGCATATCTTCATACAAGAATCACATCTGGAAGCAAAAGGACAACCCTTCGGCGGATTAAGCATATCCACCGGTGTACCTTCGATAGGTACAAGTCTTTCATAATCAGCCTCATACATCTTAGGAATACTCTTTAAAAGTCCCTTTGTATATTCATGCTTAGGATTGTAAAAAATATCGTCTGTAAGACCGCTCTCTATAATTTTTCCCGCATACATAACCGCTATTCTGTCACAGATATTTGCAACTACACCAAGGTCATGTGTAATCATAATAATCGCCATGCCAAGCTTATTCTTAAGCTCAATCATAAGCTCTATAATCTGTGCCTGAATAGTAACGTCAAGCGCTGTTGTAGGCTCATCCGCTATCAGAAGTTTAGGCTCGCAGGCAAGCGCCATCGCAATCATAACTCTCTGTCTCATACCTCCGGAGAGCTCATGAGGATATTGCTTAAGTCTCTTATCAGGCTCGTTTATTCCTACCAAAGTAAGAAGCTCTTTTGCTCTTTCCTTAGCCTCTTTTTTATTCTTATTTGTATGCAGAAGTATAACTTCCATTATCTGGTTTCCGATAGTATATACCGGATTCAAGCTGGTCATAGGATCCTGGAAAATGATTGAAACTTCATTTCCACGGATTTTTCTCATTTCTTTTTCACTCATTTCATTGATATGATATCCGTTGAAGTATAAATCTCCACCTATGATCTTTCCCGGATTTGCTATAAGCCCCATAAGAGAATAGCTTGTAACACTCTTTCCGGAGCCTGACTCTCCTACTACTCCCAGCACTTCTCCTTCGTTTACATAGAAGGAAACATCATCTAAGGCTTTCACCTCTCCTGCCGGAGTAAAGAAGGAAAGTCTCTCATGTTCTATATCTACAAGATGTTTACTCATAATTACCTTCCTTTAATTCTTTAGCTTAGGGTCAAATGCATCACGGAGTCCGTCTCCCAAAAGGTTAAGACTAAGTATTATCAAACTGATAAGTATTGCCGGTGCGAACAAAAGATGTGGATATGACTGCAATCCTGTTATTGCATCGGAAGCAAGTGAACCGAGAGACGGCATAGGAACAGCCACACCAAGTCCCAAAAATGACAAATAACTTTCTGTAAATATAGCAGAAGGTATTTGCAATGTAGTTGTAACAATCAATGTACCGATAGTATTTGTAAGCAAGTGCTTTCTGATAATCTGGCCGCTCTTTGCACCAAGTGCTCTTGCAGCTGTTACATACTCCTGCTCCTTTAATACAAGTATCTGTCCACGGACAATTCTTGCCATACCTACCCAGTAAAGAAGGGCAAAAACTATAAATATACTTATAAGGTTTATACCGAGAACATTGATCCATCCAAATCCCGGTGCAGATGCCAACAGCTTCATCGGCTTTTTAAGTGCAAATGTCAAAAGGATAATAAGTAATATATCAGGAACTGTATATATTATATCTACAATTCTCATCATTATAAGGTCAACCCATCCGCCGGTAAATGCCGCAACGGAACCGTAAATTGAACCGATTATAAGCACGATAAATGATGCCAAAAGTCCTACTATAAGTGAAATTCTAGCTCCCATCATTACTCTTATGGCATAGTCTCTTCCAAGACTGTCAGTTCCGAGTATATGTGGAAATACCTTTTCTCCTGCAGCGATTCTTGCAAGTTCTCCTGCAGAATACTGCATAGGCATAAGTCTCTCACTACCCTTTAACTGTATTGCATAGTTATATGGGTAAAATATCGGCACTATAAATGCAAGTATCAATATAACAAAAAATACTGCCAAAGATGCAAGTGCCACTTTATTCTTTAAAAGTCTTCGAAATCCGTCCTGCCAGAAGCTGACACTTTGACGCATCACTACCAGACTTTCTTTTTCTTCTTTGCTGGCAGGCAAAAAATCTTCAGGCGATAAATTTAAATGCCCTGAAATAATATGTTTGCTCATTATATATAGGGATGCCACAAAGTACTTGTGACAACCTTCTCCTTTCTTATAGGCTTTACTTAAGTTTTATTCTAGGATCTACGATCGTATATGCAATATCTACCACTACGTTCATAAAAATAATAAGAGTTGCCAGGAATATGGTGGTTCCCATGATAACTGTATAGTCCTGATTTATAACAGAACTTACAAATTCACCCCCAAGTCCCGGAATGGTAAATATCTTCTCTACAACAAAGCTTCCTACAAGTGTATACGCTACAAGCGGACCCATATATGTAATGATCGGCAAAATAGCATTTCTGAGTGCATGCTTAAACAAAATAACATTCTCTGAAAGGCCCTTTGCTCTTGCTGTTCTCATATAGTCCTGTCCAAGTACGTCAAGCATTGAAGATCTCATCTGTCTTGCAATATAAGCTGTAGGATAAAATGAAAGCGCAAGTACCGGCATAATGTAGTTTAACGGTGATGTAAGTCCATATGTAGGCAAAAGTTCAAGCTTTACGCCTAAAAAGTACATCAGAATAGTACAAACAACGAAACTCGGTACCGCTATTCCCAAAGTTGCAAACATTATAATAAGTCTGTCAAGTACCTTTCCTCTGTTAAGTGCGGCAATGGAACCCAAAGGCACTCCGAATATTAATGCAAGGACTATAGATATTCCACCCACTCTGGCAGAAACAGGAAATTTTGTGGATATTATCTGAGCTACATCTCTTCCTCTTTGCTTTTATACTTATTCCAAAATCACCTTTCAATGCATTTTTAAAATAATTTATATACTGCACTGTGATAGGCTTATCAAGGCCATATTTTACCTCCAATGCTTTTTGAGCCGCTTTTTGAAATTGACTTATCCGCAGCGAAAGGTCCACCCGGAACTTGTTGCATCAGGGAAAAAAGTCAAGGTTGATACGATGAATATTGTTGCTATTCCGAATATCAACCTTTTGATAATATACTTTAACACGATTTCCTCTCCTTTACTTTTTATTTTTTTCTATAAGTTATTAAAGTATTTTTGCCAATATTTTTATGCTTTTTAGATATTTTTCACATGAAATAAAAAGCTTGTACAAAAAAATAGTGAGGCAAGCACCGTTGCTGAATATTGCCTACTTCCTACACAATTATACACTATTCTATTATCTTTTTCAAGACTCTGTTCGTATAGCGTGCACTTATGTTTGTCGATAAAATACATGATATTTTTTTGTAATTTCAGTTTTATATTTCTTTATATTTTATTTATCTTCTTTATGCAATATATCCCTTTACTTTTTCAAAAAGGTATATGATATTTTTGACAAATGTGTTTCTTCCTATTAAATGTACCACATAAGTAGCACTGAAATATATTTGAGTGGTTTGCCTTACATGGTATATCACATAATACTATTTACTAAGGAGGTTTTATGGATGATATAATAAGCAGGCTTTCTGAAATAGAAGACTCATCTCAAAGTTACGTTGATGATGCCGTTCAAAAGAAAAAGGAAATCGCTGCTGAGATTAACGCCAGGAAAGAGCTTTGGAAGCAGGATCTTGATGCTAAGACAAAGGCAAGAATTGCCGAGTTGCAGGAATCTATGAATTTGTCTAAAGAAAAAAAGATTTCCGAACTCAAGCAACAGTCTGAGAAGGCCTTTATGAATCTGCAAGACATGTATGACACTCACCATGATAAATATGTGGATATGCTATTCTCAAATATGATTAAGGAGTAGCCATGGGAAATTTATTTAAATACTCTTCCCTTACCACTAAAATTCGTTCGATGTCAAGTGATTTGATAAGTATTGAAGGATTCAAATCACTATGTGAATGCGAAACCATCACTGATGCAATGAATGAGCTTATGCATTATAAATACTACCGTGATGCATTTAAAAAAGTTGACATCAATACATTACATCGTGAGGATATCGAGCAAATATTATTGTTAAGTAATCTGGAAGAGTTTTCAAGACTCTACAAGTTTAACTCGGGTACTCCAAGAAAATATCTGAATTTAGTGTCTATGTACAATACAATCTATGTCTTAAAGCGTATACTGCGAGACATTCTCAGTCATAGACCGACATCTTTGGATTTAAAATCATATTCCAAGTATATGGGTACAAAAAAAAATCTGAACATCGATGAACTTATGTCTGCACAGGACGTATCACAATTCGTTGATTCTCTGAAAAATACAGAATATTATGATTGTACAAATCATGTATTGTCTACCGGAAGTACCAATATATTTGACTATGCGCTTGCTCTTGATTCTTATTATTTTGAGATTTGTTTCAAATTTGCACAAAAGAGCTTAAAAGGTGATGAAAAGCAAAGAAGTACTCTCAATCCTTGGAACAAGATGTGATTTCCTTAATATGCAATGGATATACAGAACCAAGAAGTATTATAAAGTAAGTAATACAAAGGTATATGCAACCCTCATCCCGCATTATTACAAGATAAGCGCAGATGAAATAAAGCAAATGGTTGAGGCCGAAAATCTTGATGAGTTTTTTGTAATATTTGATAATTCATACTATGGAAAGTTGTCTGCAAAGCTTTTTAAGTACAAACCCGGCATAGAAGAATTTTCTATGAGGACATTGGAATATCTGTATAGCAAACATAAGAAGGATAATCCGTATTCTTTGGCAAGCCTCAGCTACTATCTGTATTCCAGGGAACTTGAGATAAGCAGAGTTATAGAGATAATAGAATCCATAAGATATTCGCTTCCTCCGGAAGATATTGTCTCTAATATTTTAAAACTTGAAACAAGGAGGTCTTTCGCATGATTGAGAGAATGGAATTCTTGAATATCACAGGCCCGAAAGACGATATTGACAGAATCATAGAAACCTATATCAGTAAGTATGATTTTCAGTTGGAAAATGCTCTTTCAGAACTGAAAAATGTCAAAGAATTGCATGCCTTCAATGAAAGCAATCCTTATAAAGACATCTTGGCAAGATCGCAGGAACTGAAAGAATACTTTAAAGATACCGGTTTACACACGAATCGTCACATGAGTATCGAGGAGGCCGACAAAATAACCCGGAATATTTCAGACAAGGTCTATTCTTTATCACAAAAAAAGAGTGAACTCGAATCGGAACTTGCGGGATACGAGGAAAAACTTAAAAATGTCCACTATTTTATAGGACTGGATTATGACACCGAAAAGATTCTGCACTTTAAGTATGTAAACTTCAGATTCGGTTCCATGCCGACGGAATATTATGAAAAGTTTATGACTTTTGTGTATGAAGGTATTGACACTATTTTTTACAAGGCAAGAGAAATAGATGATAAGGTATGGGGTGTATATTTTGTACCGGATGCCATTTCGGAACAAATAGACGCTATATATTCTTCAATGCATTTTGAAAGATTTTTCCTGCCTGATGAGTACCATGGTACACCTGAATATTCAAGTGCAAAGCTTCAGGAAAAGATTAAAGAATTGCAGGACAATATACTTAATATCGACAATAAGATAATAAGTGTACTTGAAAACAGCCGTGAAGATTTTCTTTTGGCTAATCAGGTACTTTTCAGATTCAACAAGGTTTTTGAGGTCAGAAAGTATGCGGCAGCCACCAGAGATAACAGAAAAGATAAGAAAGTCTTCTATATCATATGCGGATGGCTTACAAAAGATGATGCCGAAAAAAACTGGCAAAAAGAACTTGAAAACGAGCCGAGTACTTTCTGCATTGCGGAAAGAAATTTATCAAAAATAAGCAGTACTCCGCCTATAAAGTTAAAGAACAATGCCCTTTTCAAACCTTATGAAATGTTTGTTGAAATGTACGGCTTGCCGAATTATAAGGAATTTGATCCTACAATACTTATAGCTCTGACATATTCCGTTTTGTTCGGTTTTATGTTCGGAGATGTCGGACAGGGTCTTGTACTTTTAATACTCGGAAGTATTATAGCCTATAAGAAGAAATCAAGGCTTGCGGCAATTATTGCCAGATGCGGATTCTTCTCTACAATATTCGGATTTCTTTATTCGGTTCTATATTCGGATTTGAAGATATAATACAGCCACTTTGGGTAAGACCCTGCAAAAAGCAATGACTGCACTTCCCGTTATCGGAAATTTAAATACGGTATTTGTGGTAACTATAACTCTGGGTATGTTCATAATAATACTTATGATGATCTTAAGTATTTTGACAAAGCTTAGGTTTAATGAACCGGGTGAAGCATTGTTTGATGCAAACGGTGTGGCAGGACTTGTATTTTATGCATCGGCACTTATTACCATAATGCTGTTTATGACAGGTAATCATATGCCGGCGACAATTATTTCTGTTTATAATGTTTGTACTTCCTTTGATTTTAATTTTCTTAAAAGAGCCTTTATCGGCTGTATTGGAAAAGAAAAAGATACATCTCGAGGGAGGTGTAGGCATGTTTATTCTGCAGGGATTCTTTGAGCTTTTTGAAGTGCTTTTAAGCTACTTTTCAAACTCTCTTTCCTTTGTCAGGGTGGGTGCGTTTGCAGTCAGCCATGCGGCAATGATGGAAGTAGTGCTTATGCTTTCAGGTGCTGAAAGCGGCAATATCAACTGGATAGTTGTTGTCCTCGGAAATATTTTTGTAATGGGTATGGAAGGTTTAATTGTAGGTATACAGGTATTACGTCTTGAGTATTATGAGTTGTTCTCAAGATTTTATACAGGTGACGGTAGAGAATTTAAACCTTATTCATAGTAAATAATTTTTATGTTTTAGTTAGGAGAAAAAATGAATACATTAGTAAAAGTAACACTTGCAGCAGCCCTTATTTTAAGTATCGCAGTTCCTTATATCGCATTTATGATAGGCGAAAAGACAAAGGGTCGTTATAAAAAAGCCCTTGCGGGAAATGTTGTTATGTTCTTCGGTGTTATGGCGATTACATGCGTATTTTTCTTATCAGGAAATGCTTACGCAGCTTCTGAAACAGCAGCTTCATCAGCTACAGGCTTAGGATACCTCTCAGCAGCTCTTTCAGTAGGTCTTGCATGTATCGGTGGCGGTATCGCCGTATCTGCGGCAGCTTCAGCAGCACTTGGAGCTATCAGTGAGGACGGTTCAATCCTTGGTAAGTCACTTATCTTCGTAGGTCTTGCAGAAGGTGTTTGCCTTTACGGACTTGTAGTTGCATTCATGATTCTCGGTCGTTTATAAAGGCGATTTTATGAAAATGTATCTTATAAGTGATAATGTGGATACTCTTACAGGTATGAGACTTGCAGGGGTGGAAGGAGTGGTGGTTCATGAAAAACATGAACTTGTAAATGCCCTTGATTTTGTTATAAAGAGCAAAGATATCGGCATTGTGCTTCTTACGGAAAAGTTTTCAAAGGATTATCCCGAGCTTGTAAATAAATATAAGATGGAATCACATATACCACTCTTTATTGATATACCGGATCAGACATGGTACCGGAAGATCCGAGAAACTTCATTACAGACTATGTAAATGAGGGCTATCGGCTTGAAACTGTAACAGTTTGCATGATTATAATCTTGCAAAATGAACTTTTAGATTAAGATTAAAAAGGTAGGTATTATCTTGACAATAGAAGAAAAAAACTACAGCATTTTTAAAAGAGGCTTGCACTGCTGATGCCATTGCCGCCGCTGAAAAAATACTTTCAGATTATAAAAATGCTTTAGAGAAGGACTTTTTAGACTACCAAAACAGTGAGACGAGACTTGCTGATATGGAAGTCAAAACTGAAACCACAAGGATTGACAAAGAGATGAACAAAGAGCTCGCTCTTGAACAGATAAAACTACGAATGGAGCTTGGCAAAAAGGCTGCCGAGCTCAAGGAAAAGATTTTTGCACAGCTTGAGGAAAGACTCGCAGAGTATCAGGAAACTCCCGAATATCTAGCTTTGATAGATTCACAAATTGAAAAAGCATTGAAATTTGCGGGAAATGATGAGGTGAAAATATATATAGATCCTAATGATGAATCTCTCGCACATGATCTTTCCGTAAGGCATGATATTGATATAGCCATCAGTAAATATCCTTTTTCATGGCGGTATGAGAACCCGTTATACCGGCAAAAATATTCTGATTGACAATTCTTTTGAAAAAAAGATTTCAGAAGCAAAGGAAAAAAATTTGATGTAGATATGGAGGTACTATAATGGCAACTACAGGTATTATATTTGCAATAAACGGACCTATAGTAAAGACATCAAATGATTCCGGTTTTGAAATGCATGAGATGGTATATGTAGGAGAAGAAAATCTTGTAGGTGAGGTAATCGGACTCACTTCCGATGCAACCGTCATAGAGGTTTATGAGGAAACCGGCGGCATTAAGCCGGGTGAAATTGTAACAGGTACAGGCGCTCCCGTTTCCGTAACTCTTGCGCCGGGTATCCTTAACAATATCTTTGACGGTATTGAAAGACCTTTAAGTGAAATTGCAAAGGTTGACGGAACCTATATTTTCCAGAGGTGTAGTGTGGATTCACTTGATACAAAGAAACTCTGGAAAACACATATAACCGTAAAACCGGGACAGGCTATAAACGGCGGAACCATAATTGCCGAGGTGCCTGAAACACCGGCAATATTACATAGAGTTATGCTCTCTCCAAACCTTAAGGGTTATGTTTTGGATGTGGTTGAAGACGGTGAGTATACGATAAATGACAAGATTCTCACATTGCAGCTTGAAGACGGAAGTGAGATTCCGATCACCATGACACAGCACTGGCCTATTCGTGTTCCGAGACCTATCAAGAAGAGATTCCCGGCAAGCGTTCCGCTTATTACCGGTCAGAGAATTCTAGATACTCTCTTTCCTCTTGCAAAGGGAGGTACTGCAGCTGTTCACGGCGGATTCGGTACAGGTAAGACTATGACACAGCACCAGATTGCAAAATGGTCCGATGCAAATATTATTATTTATATCGGTTGCGGTGAGCGTGGAAATGAGATGACTCAGGTTCTTGAGGAGTTCTCAGAGCTTATAGATCCTAAGACCGGAAATCCTTTGATGGATAGAACAACTCTTATCGCAAACACTTCAAATATGCCGGTTGCCGCCAGAGAGGCATCTCTTTATTCAGGGCTGACACTTGCAGAATATTACCGTGATATGGGTTATGATGTTGCAATCATGGCGGACTCAACGTCAAGATGGGCGGAGGCTCTTCGTGAGATCTCAGGTCGACTTGAGGAAATGCCTGCCGAGGAAGGTTTCCCGGCATATCTGGCATCAAGGCTTTCAGCATTCTATGAGAGAGCCGGCATGATGCAAAACTTAAACGGAAGTGAAGGATCGGTATCAATCATCGGTGCGGTATCTCCACAGGGTGGTGATTTCTCCGAGCCTGTAACACAAAATACAAAGAGATTTGTACGCTGTTTCTGGGGACTTGATAAGAGACTTGCATATGCAAGACATTTCCCTGCTATACAGTGGCTTGACAGCTATTCGGAGTACCTGACAGATCTTGCGCCTTGGTATGCGGAGCATGTAGATAAGAACTTTGTAGAATATAGAAACAGGCTTGTATATATACTCAATCAGGAAGCATCTCTGATGGAAATAGTAAAACTTATCGGTGCTGATGTTTTGCCTGACGATCAGAAACTTGTACTTGATATAGCGAAGGTTATAAGAGTAGGTTTCCTTCAGCAAAACGCATTCCACAAGGATGATACTTGTGTTCCGCTGATAAAACAGTACAAAATGATGGATGTCATACTCTATCTCTATCAGAAATCAAAAGCTCTTGTTCATCAGGGCATGCCTATGAGTGTTTTGCATCAAGACAGTATCTGGGACAGAGTTTCTTCCATAAAGTATGATGTTCCTAACGATAAGCTCGAGATGTTGGATCAATACAAAAAAGATATTGACACATTCTACGAAAAAGTACTTGAAAAGAATGCATAGGAGGTAAAACATGTCAATAGAATACCTTGGACTTAGTTCCATAAACGGACCACTGGTAGTTCTTGAGGGTGTCAAGGGTGCTGCCTATGATGAGATTGTAGAAATGACCGTAAACGGTAAAGAAAGACGTCTTGGCAAAATCATTGAAATAAACGGTGACAAAGCGGTAATACAGGTTTTTGAAGGAACTGACGGTATGGCACTTAGAAATACACATACCAAGCTTACAGGAAAGCCTATGGAAATAGGCGTTTCCGAGGCAATGTTCGGAAGAACTTTCAACGGTATCGGAGAACCTATCGACGGACTTGGAAGTGTAGAGGCGGAAAAGACCCTCGATGTAAACGGAAAACCTTTAAATCCTGTCACAAGGGAATATCCGAGAAACTATATCAGAACCGGTATTTCCGCTATCGATGGACTTATGACTCTTATCAGAGGTCAGAAGTTACCTATATTCTCAGGAAACGGACTTCCACATGATGAGCTTGCGGCACAGCTTGTTCGTCAATCTTCTTTGGGTGACAGCAACAATGATGACGAGAAGTTTGCGGTTGTATTTGCAGCCATGGGTGTAAAGCATGATGTGGCTGATTTCTTCCAGAGAACATTTGCAGAGAGCGGTGTTAGTGACCATGTTATCACATTCATCAATCTCGCAAACGATCCTGTTGTAGAAAGACTTATTACTCCGAAGGTGGCTCTTACCGTTGCCGAGTATCTTGCTTTTGAAAAGGGCATGCATATACTTGTAATACTTACGGATATGACTTCTTTTGCGGAGGCAATGCGTGAGGTTTCATCTTCAAAGGGTGAGATTCCTTCAAGAAAAGGTTTCCCGGGATATCTTTATTCAGAGCTTGCCACCATATATGAGAGAGCGGGTATTGTGAACGGTGTGAACGGTTCCGTTACACAGATTCCGATACTTACCATGCCGAATGATGATATCACTCACCCGATTCCCGACCTTACAGGATATATAACCGAAGGCCAGATAGTTCTTGACAGAGACTTAAACGGTCAGTCAATCTATCCTCCTATCTCAGTACTTCCTTCTCTTTCAAGACTTATGAAGGACGGTATCGGCGAAGGCTTTACAAGAGCGGACCATCAGGATGTCGCAAATCAGCTCTTCTCTTCCTACTCCAAGGTTGGTGATGCCAGAGCACTTGCATCAGTTATCGGTGAGGATGAATTGTCCGATACGGATAAACAATATCTTATATTCGGTAGAGCCTTTGAGCAGATGTTTATCGGTCAGTCTGTTAATGATAACAGAACAATATTTGATACCTTGGAAATCGGCTGGAAACTTCTCGGCCTTATGCCTAGAGGCGAGCTTGACAGAATAGATACAAAGGTACTTGATCAGTATTATAAGCCGACAGTACTTGATGCAAACGGTGATATAGTTCCTGCTGCAGTAGAGGATTAATTATGAATATTAATACATTCCCGACAAAGGGTAATTTGATAGCTTCAAAAAACTCTCTGGCACTGGCAAGACAGGGCTATGGCTTGATGGATAAGAAGAGAAATATTCTTATCCGCGAGCTCATGGGATTGATTGATGAGGCTAAGGAAATCCAAAAACAAATAGATACAACCTTTGGTGCCGCTTACAAGGCACTGATGTATGCAAATATCGAATTGGGTATCGACTTCGTATCGGATGTCGCAGGTTCGGTACCTGTTGAAGACAGTATACAGATAAAGACCAGGTCGGTAATGGGTACTGAAATCCCTCTTGTAAGATTTGATGATTCTCCCATGGAGCCTACATATGCTTATTACGCTACAAGAGAGTCACTTGATAAAGCCAGAGAATGCTTCAATGAAGTAAAAAGACTTACTGTAAGACTTTCCATGATAGAAAATTCCGCTTATCGTCTGGCAAGAAATATTAAAAAGACTCAAAAAAGAGCCAATGCCTTAAAAGAATATCACTATTCCAACCTATGAAAATCTCACAAAGAATATCACGAATGCTTTGGAAGAAAAGGATCGTGAGGAATTCACCAGGTTGAAGGTTATAAAGTCTTGGAAGGATGCATAATGAAAATACTTAGATTCTTTTTAGGAATTATTTTAAGCTTTTCACTGATGTTTATCGTGCTGGTTACATCCATCGAAATTGCGGCATATTCAGATTTTTCATTTTATGAAAAAGAATATGAGAAATATGCCGTAACAAACTACGTGGATATTTCAATGTCCGATCTTATAGAATGTTACAAAGGATATGATGAGCTATCTAAAGGTGACAGAGAAAAACTCTCCGATATAAAAGGCAAATATTGCAGGAATCCCCGACACGGCTTTCTTTAATGAAAGAGAAGTTGCACATATGGAGGATGTACGAGGTCTTTTTGTGGGAGCTGTTTATCTTAGATATATACTTATAGCAATCAGTATTCTTTGCATTATAGCGGTAAAAAGTATTAAAGGGTAAAATATTTTGCTTTCTGTCAAATGTACTTACATTCGGCACTTTAATTACTCTGGCCATAACTGCCGTTTTGGTATTTCTTATTGCCGGAGATTTTTGAAAAAAATATTTTATAATCTTCCACCATATCTTTTTTTAACAATGATTTGTGGATGCTTGACCCGGCTACCGACAATTTGATAAATATTGTGCCACAAGGCTTCTTTATGGATATGTCTAAAAGAATTATGATAGTATTTTTCCGCTTTTATCCTGTCTATGATAGGTAGCGGTGTGGTTTTAAAGAAAATTTTTAAATAATTTTTGAAAAATAAGGTGTATGTAGCCACCTTATTTTTTTATATTTGCATATAGTTTGATATTATGATAAACTATGACTTTAGAAAAAAATGTTTTTCTTAGGAGGTTATTTATGAAGAAAAAAATGGTGGCATGGTAAAGTTGCTTATCAAATATATCCAAAAAGTTTTAATGATACCACAGGAAGCGGTATAGGTGATCTGAGAGGTATTATAGAAAAACTTGACTATTTAAAAAGATCTCGGAGTTGACATAATATGGTTGTCTCCTTGTTACTGCTCTCCTTTTGCGGATCAGGGGCTATGATATTTCAGACTATTACAATATAGATCCCGTATTCGGAAATATGGACGATATGGATGAGCTTTTGGCGGAAGCTAAAAAAAGGGATATGTACATCCTTATGGACCTTGTAGTAAATCACTGTTCGGATGAGCATGAGTGGTTTAAAAAAGCTATGGAAGATCCTGACGGAGAATATGGAAAGTATTTCTATATCGAAGAAGGTAATGACGGCAAGGAGCCTAACAACTGGCGTTCTTACTTTGGCGGAAGTGCATGGGAAAAGATCCCCGGTACAAACAAGTACTATCTTCACCTCTTCCATAAAAAGCAGCCCGACCTCAACTGGGAAAACAAAAAAGTTCGCGAAGAAATATATACAATGATCAACTGGTGGCTTGAGAGAGGACTTGCAGGTTTTAGAATTGATGCCATTATAAATATAAAGAAGGCTCTCCCTATAATTGACTATTGCTACTCACCGGATAGAGAAGACGGCTTTGTGGAGCCACATAGAATGCTTGAGGATGCTATAGGTGTAGGTGACTTCCTTACAGAACTTAAAAATGAGACATTTGCCAAGCATGATGCTTTCACAGTCGGCGAAGTATTTGACGAGCGTGAAGAGGATATCCCGCTTTTCATCGGTGATGACGGTTATTTTTCAAGTATGTTTGACTTCAATGAGACAATATTCGGAAAAAGTAGAAACGGTTGGTACGATTGCAAGCCTATAACCCCTGATGACTATAAGAGATGCTGCTTTGAGACTCAGGAAAAGCTTGGCGATATAGGTATGATTTCCACCATAATTGAAAATCATGACGAACCGAGAGGTGTAAGCCACTATATCCCTGCAGATGAGCTTAGCGAAACCGCAAAGAAATTCCTCGGTACAATGCAGTTTATGCTTCGTGGACTTCCGTTTATCTATCAAGGCCAGGAAATAGGTATGGAGAATGTAAACTTCACCTCTATGGATCAGATAGATGATATATCAACCCGTGACCAGTATAAAGTAGCAATAGAAGCCGGACTTTCCCCTGAAGAGGCATTTGCAGCCGTAAAGCATTACAGCCGTGACAACAGCCGTACTCCTTTCCAGTGGGATGACAGCAAAAATGCCGGATTTACTACAGGAACCCCATGGCTTATGGTAAGCCCCGACTATAAGAGAATCAATGCGGCATCACAAATAAATGATCCTAACTCACTGCTCTCTTACTATAAAAAACTTACCGCTCTCAGAAAAAATCCTGAGTATTCGGAGACTGTAGTATATGGTAAGACCGTACCGTACCTACCTGAGGTAGAAAAACTTATGGCATTTAAGAGGTTTCAGATAATCAGACCTTTACTTGTACTCAGCAACTTTCAGACCAAAGCCGCAGACTGTAAAACTTCCTTCAAAATGTAAAAGGTTGTTTTTAAACAATGTGGAAAATGTTGATTTCGTATCAGATACAGAGATAAGGCTTGAAGGATACCAGGCTTTGGTTATTGAGATTTAAAAAAACATTAAAAGAACCTGTCGGAACAAACACTCCGACAGGTTCTTTTTTTAATACTAAAAAAACATCTTTTTTTCCAAAAGAGCCTTATCTTATTTTCATAATTTTCTAAAGTATGAAAAAATTCCTAATATATAGACATTTTTATCAATGATCTTATATATGATTACATAATCCATTCCGGTAACCTTAGCTTCATGATACTCGAACGATTTCATAAAAATAATCTTGACTTATTTTATATACATATGGTTGTCTCCAACATATCATATATTTGAGAAACTCCTTCAAGTAAATGTTGGGCAGCACCTTTATTCTTAGCTTAAAAAATAAGATATTTAATACATTCATCCAACAATATTTCCATCTCTTCAGTAGAAATAATATTATAAATCATACTTATTCCTCACTGTATTAAGAGCCTCTCTTGCATCGCACTTTTTCCCTCTTTGATTTGCTGTTCTGAGTTTATAAGACTTTTGATACATATTCATCTTATTGGATATTCCTTCAAAGGTATCAATACTCATAATTACCATATCACCATATCCATTTTTGTTATAAAAACAGGCTCTGATGTACTATGGCATAAATCTGAAATCTCTGAAGTGTTTTTCAAATCTTTAATAGGAATAATTTGCGGCATAATCTTCACCCCCTTTTTAATATTGTGAGGTATATTATACCATAATTATGTGATAATTAGTAGTGTCAAATTAGAATTATTAAACCAATCTCTCACCCTCTGCCGTACAACTCTGTCAGATACTTGATATTCTTCCAAGTATTCTCATCTATCTCATTCTCGGTAAGCCTGAACATCCAGTTCTTACCTATTGTGGAAGGTGTGTTCATTCTATACCTGTGGTCATAGTGAAGATAGTCCTGTATGGGTATAATACAGGTATCCGAAACACTTCCCATAGCCGCTCTGATAAGTGCATCACAGACTTCGGTCTTCTTATCGGACTTCTTTAAATTAAAGTATGCAAGTACCATATCATACTCTTTTTTTCCGTAATATCATCAAAGCCATCCCATCACAGTCTCATTGTCATGAGTTCCGGTATATACCACGCTGTTTCTTGTATAATTGTGAGGTAAGTAGTCATTTGCGCTTCCCGTATCTCTGGAATCGAAAAGCAAATTCAAGGACTTTCATTCAGGATAGCCGCTGTCGTTTACAAGTCTTCTTACACTGTCCGTCACATATCCAAGATCCTCCGCTATAAGCTTACAGTCACCAAGTCTTTCCCTTATCTTATTGAAGAGTTCAATACCCGGACCCTTCTCCCAGTGACCGCCTGCCGCAGTCTCATTCTCTGCAGGGATGGAATAGTATTCATCAAATCCTCTGAAATGATCTATTCTGATAACATCATAGTTTTTCAAAAATTCTTTCTAAGTCTCTTTTATCCACCATTTATATCCTGTATCTCTGTGATATCCCCAATTATAAAGCGGATTTCCCCAAAGCTGTCCGTCAGGAGCAAAACCGTCAGGCGGACAACCTGCCACCGCTACAGCCTTACCCTCTTCATCCATCTGGAACAGCTCTCTGTGCGCCCAGGTGTCCGCACTGTCCATAGCCACATAAATCGGAATATCACCCGATAATCTCTATACCGTTTTCATTGGCATATGCTTTTAATTTCTTCCACTGTTCATCAAACTTATATTGTAGGAACTGATAAAATTCTATATCAAAGTAAAGCTTCTCCCTATAATAATTGATGGCATAATCATATCTTTCTCTTATATCCTTCGGCCAGGTACTAAAAGGCTCTCCGTTAAAATAGTCTTTAAGCGCCATAAAAAGTGCATAATCCCAGAGCCATTTGGAATTCTCATAAACAAAATCTGCAAATTTATCATCTTCATAAACTTTAGCTCTCTCATATGCCTTATGTAAAAGATCAAATCTGCCGTCATAAAGCTTTTTATAGTCCACTCTCTTTAAATCTGTGCCGAAATCTACACCGTCACATTCCTTTTTGGTCAAAAGTCCTTCTTCTATAAGCTGTTCAAGATCTATAAAGTACGGATTTCCTGCAAATGTAGAAAATGACTGGTATGGCGAATCTCCGTATCCTGTGGCTCCAAGAGGCAGTATCTGCCAGAATGATTGCTTTGCCTCTTTTAACTTGTCAACAAAGTGATATGCAGCTTTTCCGAAACTTCCTATTCCATATTTACCGGGAAGGCTGCTTATATGAAGTAATATTCCACTTTTTCTCATTTTCTCCTCCTTATTTTTTAAGCCATGCAAAATCGGATTCGCATGGCTTATATTTAGGGTTTACCCTTTAAAATCTTATTTAATAGCTCCGATCTACCATTCCCTGAATAATCTGCTTTTGTGCAATCAGGAATAATAATACTATAGGAATCATAGCAAGGAATGCGGCGCTAAGAATCAAATCCCACTGCTTTACATAAGAGCCTACGAAGCTGCTTACCGCTATAGGCAGTGTTTTAATCTTACCGTTAAGTCCAAGCATAATGGACGGAAGCAAATAGTCATTCCATATCCACAAACCGTTCAGTATAAGAACCGTCATCTGTACCGGACGAAGCAGAGGCATTATTATTCTGAAGAATGTGCCTTCAGGAGAGCAACCGTCAATCCATGCAGCCTCCTCAAGCTCCTTTGGAATACCCTTTATAAATCCGTGCAATACAAATATTGACATGGAACCTCCAAAGCCGAGGTAAGCAAATACTACACCCTTATAGCTTGAAAGCATCTGTATTCCTGTAAAGTTTCCTATATTCTTGAAAACTGTAAGTATAGGAAGCATAACTACTTGGAAAGGAATAACCATAGCCGCTACAAACATCATAAAGATGAAGTTTGACCAACCCTCTTTATGATGACGGCTGAGTACCCATGCAGCCATTGATGAGAACAATGTCAAAAGCACAAGTGAAACCACTGTAATTATCAAAGAGCTTCTGAAAGAGCTCCAATAACTGAAGTTGTCATTGTTTATAACACCCTTAAAGTTTGCAAGCATCTGTCCCCAGTTCTTAGGTAAAGATATAGGACTTATTACTATATCCGCACTGGTTTTTGCAGAGTTTATAATTACCAGGAAGAAAGGGCATAGTATAAAGAATGCGATAATAAAGCCTATAATACTGCCGATTAAATTTCTTGTTTTCTGTGCCTTCATTATAGCTCTACCTCCCTCTTCTTACTGATTGCAACCTGTGTCAAAGATACTGCTGCAAGTATTATAAAGAATACAACCGCCTTGGTCTGACCAAGAGCATAATTGTTCTTTCTGATAGCTGTATTATAAATATTAAGAGCCAAAAGCTCTGTAGCCTGAATAATCTTCGGTCCCATAATACGGCTCGGTGCACCGTTTGTTATCGCAAGGTTTAAGTCAAACTGTTTAAATGAGTTTACCAATGTAAAGGAATATACATACTGTAAATGTATTTGCAATCATCGGTATTTTTATTTTAAACAGTGTTGTAAGTGCTGAAGCTCCGTCAACACCGGATGCCTCAAGTACATCCTTCGGTACAGTCTGAAGACCTGTAAGATAAATAAGCATTATATATCCGGCATACTGCCATGTATTTACTATCAAAAATCGCAAGCAGTGCAAGGTTGGCATCTGTAAGCATTGACAATGAACCTGCAAATATGGTTGTAAATACCTTATTGAAGATAAATTGCCATACATAACCGAGTACAAGACCACCAATCAGGTTCGGTAAAAAGTAAGCTGAACGGAAAAACGATGTACCCTTTATCTTTGATGAGCAAACAAGTGCAAGCACAAATCCGACAACATTAACCAAAACCATATTTATAACTGTATATATAAGTGTAATTACGAATGAATATACATAGTCCGACTGCTTAAACATTGTAATGTAATTTTCAAATCCGACAAATCTTGTAACTTGATTCCGTTCCAATCTGTAAATGAATATATAATACCCAAAATAAACGGAATTATAACCGTCACTGCAAATGTAAATACCATTGGAAACAAGAATACCATATTTACTATCTTTGTGTGCTTCTTATGCGGCATTTTAAATACGCCTAATATGAGTAAAACAACACCCAAAAATAAGTATATATCCTCTAATCTCCCTGTAGCCCCGGTCAAGTCTAAAATCAATGCATAAATTGTAAGTATTGCTCCAAGAGCCAGCATTGCCAAAGGAATTATTTTTCTATCTGTATTCAATTTTCACTCCTTTCAATAAACTTAGTTTAAAAAAATCTTTCTATAAAAAATGGCGACTTTAAAAAGTCGCCATCAAAACTTCAAAGACTCGGCTGTTCTATAATTTGCGAAGCATTTTTAAAAATATTATTTCTTATTGTTTTGCTATGTAGTCAGCCATTGTTGACTTCATCAAAGTTACAAAAATCATCTCTTGTAATGCTTCCCTTTTGCAAATGAATCAAATACAAGTCCAAGTGCATTCTGTGCAAGTCCCTCGGAGCATATTTGACCATGCCCATGAAGATGTCTCACCTGCGTCTACATACTTCTTAAGGCTAACCGCAAGTGGAGTCTCGAGGCTCTATTGTACTTGTCTTATATGGTGAAATCATACCTGCTTCTTTTTACAAGAATCTCCTGTGCATCGGGATCTGTAGCAAGGAAGTCAGAAAGCCTTAGCACCTTCTACATTCTTACCGTCTTATATACACACCACCATGATGGGCAGTCTGCAAGGATTCTTGTCATATCTGACTTTGTGAAAGCAAGTGGTAAAAGACCTGCCTTAAATGTTACATTGTATGTTGGGAGTGAAGGATCAATCCAGTTACCCTGTGTAATAAATGCTGCCTTTCCCTGTGCCCAAAGTGCAAGCTGATCATCATATGTTCCTGAAACAAGTACCTGTGGATCTGCATACTTGAAAAGAAGCTCTGTCATATCGGCAAACTCACCAAGTCTTGTATCATCAAGCTCACCCTTCATAGCCATATCAAAATACTTGTTATCACCTCTCTCAAGACCGCCTGTATAATAGTAACCGAACAAGTGGTTACCTGTTGACCAATACATCTGTCCTGCCTCTGCGGCAACTGATGCTACAGCCTGAATACCAAGCTCATCCTTCATGCCGTCAAGCTTCTCAAAAGCAGCCTTGAAAGCATCATAATTTGTAAGTGTTGCCGGATCGATACCTGCCTTCTCCAAGATATCGGCATTGTATGTGATTCCATATCCCTCTACCGCATATGGGAAACCTACAACCTTACCTGTTGCCTTATCCTTGTAAGCAAAGTCTGTATTCTTTGCAAACTCTGTATCACTAAGATCCGCAACCATATCTGTCCAGTTAGCGTAATCTCCGTCACCACCGATAACGAATAAATCAGGCATATTGTCGGCAGCCTTGTAGCTCTTTATCTGGCCTTGGATATCAACACCGCCACCAAGTGACTCGATAACAACTTCCTGTCCGGTCTTCTCTTTGAACTTCTCAGCAGCTTTCTTTAACTGTGCATCGATCTCAATCTTACCGTTGATAAGTCTGAGGGCATCTTTGCTTGCAGCACTGTCGGCCTTGCTCTCGCCTGCCTTAGTCTCTGCAGCACTGCTCTGATTATCCGCACCACCGTCACTCTTTGCAGCACGAACCGCAGCCTGCCAAAATAGCAGATACAGCTAACACACCTGCTGCAACACTCAAGAATCTTTTTTTCATTTTATTCTCCTCCATTAAGTATCTTTATTATATTTGTCAACATTTTATCACGTTTTTCATGCATTTTCAAGTAATAAAACAGTCGCTTCATATGGCTTTAATATGCCGTCTTCTCTAGCATCTCTGTTATAATTTGATATCAGAACCTTTGCATTTTCATAGCCTTGGAAGTCAAAATTTTTGCTCACTCTTGCTGAAGTTACATACCACTAAAAAGCTTTTTATTGTCCAAAAGTTCTTGTATATGCAAAAATATTTTCATCTTCCGGAAGTAAAAGTTCATAATTTCCGTATACTATTATCTCATTTTCTTTTCTGAGTCTGATAAGCTTTTGATAGTAATGGAATACGGAATCTTCTCTCTTTAACTGATCCGCCACATTGATCTTTTTATAGTTAGGATTAACGGCTATCCAAGGTGTTCCTTTAGTAAAAGCCTGCATTCTCACTTGCATCCCACTGCATAGGGTTCTTGCATTGTCCCTACTCTTGTGTGCAATCTTAGGGAACATATCTTCATCAGTATAAAGTCCGCTCTCAACAAGTTCTCTGTAAGCATTGATAGACTCAAGGTCTCTGAAATCGTCCACAGAATTAAATACCGTATTGGTCATCCCAAGCTCTTCACCCTGATATACATAAAAGGTGTACCCTGCATCATATGTAAACAGGTTTGCAATACATTTTGCTGAAAGCTCTCTGTAACATCGCTCTCATCACCAAGTCTTGATACGATTCTCGGCTGGTCATGATTGCAAAAATACAAACTGTTCCATGCACACCGTCAAGCCCTTTCTGCCATTTGCTCAAATTCTCCTTTAAAGGAACAAGCAGCATCGGCTTTGTAGACCATTTAAACTTCTCACCGCCGTCAAGATCCATATGCTCAAACTGGAATACCATATTAAGCTCGCTACCGTCGGTATTTGCATATTTTTGCCTCTTCAAGAGTAACTCCCTGCAGTCTCACCTACAGTCATAATATCAAACTTTGAAAGTACCTTCTCATTCATCTCTTTAAGGTAATCATGCACCTTAGGTCCGTTGGCACATATTCCCATATCTCCGTAAAGTCCTACCACCTTTGCATCAGGATATCCTTCAGGCTTTGATATAAGGCTTATAACATCCATTCTGAAACCGTCGATGCCCTTTTCACACCATCTTGTCATCATATCAAAGACTTCTTTTCTGACCTTAGGATTTTCCCAGTTTAAATCAGGGCTGTTTTACAGAGAAGAGATGAAGATAATACATATCAGTTTTTCTCATCGTACTTCATGCCGGGCCTGAGAATGCGGAACCCCAGTTGGTAGGCTCCTTACCGTCCTTACCTTCCTTCCAGATATAATAATCTCTCTTTTCATTATCCTTTGAACTGCGACTCTCAACAAACCAGGGATGCTCGTCCGATGTATGATTTACCACAAGGTCCATTACTATCCTGATTCCTCTCTCATGCGCAGCTGCAAGCATCTTATCAAAGTCATCCATAGTACCGAACTCTGTCATGATATCTTCATAATCACTGATATCATATCCGTTGTCATCATTTGGTGACTTATAAACAGGTGAGAGCCATATCACATCTATTCCAAGCTCTTTTAAATAGTCCAGTTTACTTGTAATACCGTTTAAATCACCTATTCCGTCTCCATTGCTGTCGCAAAAAGCTTCTGGGATATTTGATATACTACCGCTTCCTTCCACCATGCCTTCTTCATTTCTTACCTCGCTATATTATTTACATCTATCGTATACTTCCTTCATCATATTAAGTTTTTTTACGGTCGATATATTTTTCTTAGCATAGCACAATTCCTATTTTATGTAAATCATATATGGCACTTTCTCACTTCGTTATTTTGACGAAAGAAGGTATTTATTTTTGGTCATGCATGCGATTGAAAGCCTACACTTTATTTTATATACTTGAAACATAAAATTCGTATAAATTTTAGGAGGCAATATGGCTAGTTTATCATTAAAGAATATTGAAAAAGTTTATCCTAACGGTTTTTAAAGGCTGTTCGAGATTTTCAACCTTGAAATCGCAGACAAAGAGTTCATCATCTTTGTAGGACCTTCGAGTTGCGGTAAGTCTACAACACTTCGTATGATTGCAGGACTTGAGGATATCTCGGGCGGTACACTTGAAATTGACGGTAAAGTCGTTAACGATGTTGAGCCTAAGGACAGAGATATCGCCATGGTTTTCCAGAACTATGCTCTTTATCCACATATGTCTGTATATGACAATATGGCATTCGGTCTTAAACTTCGTAAGAGACCTAAAGATGAAATAGACAGACTTGTTCGTGAAGCTGCAAGAATACTTGATCTTGAGAAGCTCCTTGACAGAAAGCCTAAGGCTCTTTCAGGAGGTCAGAGACAGAGAGTTGCGATGGGACGTGCTATCGTTCGTAATCCTAAGGTATTCCTTATGGATGAGCCTCTTTCAAACCTTGATGCAAAGCTTAGAGTACAGATGCGTATCGAGATTTCAAAGCTTCATCAAAGACTTGGCGCTACTATCATCTACGTTACTCATGACCAGACAGAGGCTATGACACTCGGTACAAGAATCGTAGTTATGAAGGACGGTATTGTTCAGCAGGTTGATTCTCCTGCAAATCTTTACAACGCTCCTTGCAATCTCTTTGTTGCAGGATTCATCGGTTCACCACAGATGAACTTCATGGATGCTGTAGTTGAGAACAAGGGTGAGGATGTATTCTTAAAGGTTGGAGCAAATACACTTAAGCTTCCTATCTCAAAGATTGCTAAGTTCAAAGACGGTTCTTACAACGGTAAGACTGTAGTGCTTGGTATTCGTCCTGAGGATATGCATGATTCAGAGCTCTTTATCAACAGCTCACCTGACAGCGTTATCGAGTCAGATATCAAGGTTTATGAGCTCTTAGGTGCAGAAGTATTCTTATACTTTGATGTAGAAGGATTCCAGATGACAGCAAGAGTAAATCCAAGAACAAATCTTAGAACAGGCGATCACGCTAAGTTCGCTCTTGATATGGAAAAGGTTCATATCTTTGATAAGGAAACAGAGCTTACAATTACAAACTAATTTGTTTTTATGATAAAGGGGTAATGTACCCCTTTATTTTTATTATGGTAAAATACTTTGACCAAGGCATTATTTAAAGCTATAATATAGTCATGAATAATGACTTTAAAAATGAATTAAATAAAAATATATAAATTGACAGGAATAAAACTTCGTATTGAAAAATGAAGATGAAATAGATCTTATAGATTTAAAGAAACTTTCCACTGCATACAAGGAAAAAAATATTCAAGCGCAAATCTTCTTTTGAATATACTTAGCGGATTTTATCCTTACAAGGAACAGGTAAATGCAATCAAGGCACTTGGTATAAAAGCTACGAGACCAAAAATGCGACTTTATCTTATATATGTGCTGACAAAAGTAGATGATAATATACAGATAATCACCTCACTCTATCCCGGAAAGAGCTCGGAATATCTTTGTATAACGGATTCCACTCATATATGCTTTTTATATCTTGGAGAAGACAATATTGCACACCCTCTTATAGATGTTATAGCGACGGAAGGAATGACCGGCGCATATATTGCATACAGCGATATATTTACCGATTTATCTCTTTTGACAAAGGAATATTCAGAGCTCAGTCAGGCCCTGACTATAAGCCGGATCTTTTATTCTGATAAAAAAATAATAGGTCCGGGTGATCTTGGATCCGTGAGCTGATTTATAATATTCCGAAATCCGTATGTGAAAAGTTTCTGAAAAATCATATCGGTGAAGCAATAGATGATGATACCATGGAGCTTGTGAATACTTTTATACGTCACAATCTGAGTATTGCCGAAACCGCGAGATATATGCATATGCATAGAAATACTCTTGTTTACAGAATAGAGCAAATAGATACGGTATTGATATAAAGACTTTTCAGGGGTGCAAATATATTTAATACCGCCATACTATTACAAATTTTTTTGAAGGTGAAAAACAATGAATGATACATTTTATGAATTACTTATAAAAAGAATAAACCTGATACGAATGCCGTTATACTGTCTGCAATCAATATTGTAGCAATAGTGTTCTTGCTTATACTCTCACTCTACATACAGTTTGCAATAATTCTTGCCGTAGGACTCGGTTTTGTATTTTATTATATGGTTTATCCGAGAATCTCTGTCGAATATGAATATTCTTTTATTGAATGCAGATCTTACTATTGATGCTATATACAATAAGACAAAGAGAAAGAATGTACTTAATGTGGATTTAAAGACATTGGAAACCGCTTTCCCTACTTCATCACCTAAGATGAACGGCCAAAGAAACGGCAAGAGAATAGACTGCTCCACAGGGGATATGTCATCTTCTTATTGTCTTATCTTCCCGAATAACGGTGAGAACATTTTGCTGTTTGTCACTCCGGATGATCATATGCTCGATATGATAAAGCGTGATCTCCAAGAGCATTTATGTAAAAAGAGGTTGTCGAAAAATAATTTCGACAGCCTCTTTTATTATCATATATTTTACTGCAGTCAACACTTTATCACCCACAGACACATCTCCAAGAGGTGCGCAAAGTAACATCGCTGTACTCAAAACTGTTTTGTCACAAGTACAGGAGTTGTCATAAGGTATCCTGCTTCACTGATTGCCTTGGCGTCAAACTTCATAATAGCCTGACCTTTCTTTATCTTATCTCCGTTTTCAACCAATGCTTCAAAATGCTTTCCGCCAAGTTCCACCGTATTTACACCTACATGCACTATAAGCTCCACACCGTTATCAAGCTTCATACCTACAGCATGTCCCATAAGAGCGATTACAGTACCGTCATCAGGTGCATATACAGTATCACCGTCAGGTATAATACATATACCCTTTCCAAGTATTCCTGCTATAAAAGTCTCATCCTTGGTCTCTTCCATAGAAACTATCTTTCCGCTAAGCGGTGATTCAACTTCTACAGGTGCATTCTCATCCTTCTTAATCTCTACTCTTACTCCTGTATCCACTTCTGCAGAATTTACAGTTCCAAGAGCTTTGGCATTCTTATTTTCTTCCACAGGTTCAGTAGCAAGATTTGCATCTATCAGGCTTGACGGTGTAAGTACCCAGCTTGCCGCAAATGCAACCGCCATTGATATAATAAACATCAGTATATATCCTACAGGATTTGAGAGTGTAAGCAAAATTCCGAATATTCCGGTAACGCCTGTTCCTGTTGCTCCAAGCTTAATAATGGAAACAAACATAGCACCTACAGCACCTCCAAGGCATCCTGCAAGGAAAAGGTCTGAAGAATCTGAGGTTAACACCGAATATAGCCGGCTCCGTTATACCCATAAATGCTGAAAGTGATGAAGGGAAACAAAGGCTCTTTATCTTAGGATCCTTTGACTTAACAGCTATTGCAAGACAAGCACCACCCTGTGCTATATTGGCTGCAGATGCAAGAGGTAACCAGTAGGTTACACCGTATTTTGCAATCTGTCCGAGGTCTATAATGGTATACATATGATGAATACCCATAACAACTGTAGGAGCATACAAAGCACCCATTATAAATGAACCGATTCCAAGAGGTATTGCTATAAGAAGCTGTACCGCATTTAAGAATCCGTTCTCAACAAACACAAATACCGGTCCGATAGCTGCAAGTGCAAGATAACCCTGTTGCAAATACCGAAACAAGAGGTGTAACAAACAAATCAAACATTGCAGGTACCACTTTGTGAAGTCTCTTCTCTATCTGACACATTACCCACACCGATATCATAATCGGAATAACATGTCCCTAGTATCCTACCATCTTGATTTTTCCAAAGACCGAAAAAATACACTTTTGAGTTGCTATATCTGTAGCCGTTGCCACATTCCATGCGTTTGTAAGATTCGGATGAATCATTATCATACCGATAACCGCACCAAGGTACTGATTTCCACCAAATACTCCCGCTGCCGAATATCCTATAAGTATAGGCAGGAATATGTAGGCAATATTAGAAAACAGATTTGCAAACACATATATTGATGATGAAGTATCAATATTTAAAAATCCGTTAGCCACCATGAAGTCCAATGCATTCATGATTCCCATCAAAAATCCTGAAGCAACGATTGCAGGTATTATCGGAACAAAAATATCTCCAAGAGTCTTTATAAATCTCTGAAATATATTTGTATTGGCTGCAGCCGCCGCCTTAGCCTCTTCTTTTGTAGCTCCGGATATTCCGGCTACATGTATGAACTCATCATAAACCTTATCTACAGTGCCTGTACCGTATATGATTTGTAACTGCCGGAAGCTTCAAACACGCCTTTTACACCGTCAATGTTTTCAATGGTCTTTTTGTCAACCTTACCGTTATCAACAATTACAAGACGTAATCTTGTAGCACAATGTGCGGCTGAAGCAATATTTGAACTTCCTCCTATCGCCGCCAGTACTTCTGTGGCGGATTTGCGATAATCCATAGATATCCTCCATATTCTAAACTATAATTTTTCTTAAATTTCTTTGTATATTATAAATTAAATAAATCCGTAACGCAATCTTACACAACGACCACATATACAACTTGCTGTTTTGTATATTATTTTTCATGTTTTTATTAATTTATTTTGTTGGTTTATATTTAAATTTTATTTTCAATATATCTGTAACAGAAAAATGAATTATAAATAAACCGTTATTTATTCTAAATTTACATTTTGATTGAATACAGATATTATCAGCTTACATCCCCCTATTTCAATCCTTTTTCAACTTGTTTTCCAAGATACAGCTCTTCTCCCACATCAAGTATTTTCTTTGCCATGCTGTTATATACTACCCAATGAAAGTCTCCGTCACTAATCTTATTTATACTCATCTCATTATCTATGCCGTAAAATTCCATATCAAAATTTCTGAATTTTACAGCCGCCAGATATGCACCGTATAATGTCTGTGAACTCAGTCCTGCTACCGCTTTTATACCTGTATTTGAAATAAGAAAATATTTCATGGCTCTCTCCGCCTCGTCTCTGTTTTGTCCGACTTCAAGTATCGTCAAGCTTTCTTTCTGCTCCTTAGTAAGACCGGCTAAAAATGCAACCTCCCTTTGTCTGCTTACAGGATCATAATCAGGGACCTCTAAGCAGTAAAATTCCATCAGAATGTTCATTAAAAATCATATGACTCAGAGCTCTTCCGCCCCAAATGCCGTCATACTCCATATACACACTGCCTGCATCAAAAAATTTCGGATTTTCCAAGATAATCACCGGCATATTTAGTTCCTTTATAGCCTCTCTTACCGCTTCCGAATCTATCGGTGAAATGACCATCACATCCACACCGTAGGCAGCCAGCTGCTTAATATCCTTACATTGTTGCGGAAATCTCCTCCCGCTTCTTTCATTATCATATTAAGATCACGATTCTTCATTTCAGAATGTAATTCTTCCATCAGCTCCATGTGAAGGATTCTCCACCTCGGGCAAGCTAAGTCCCTGCTCGAGGCAGGAGTATGATTCCACCTTTTCATAAGTTTCACCGTATAATTTTTCCGATAAAAACAATCCTAAAATGCAAACAAGTATAAAAGCTAAAAGTATCAGCTCTTTTGGACGGGCAAGAATCTTTCTCATACTCCTCCTCCGTATTGCTTCGGTGATTTCCCCATATACTGTTTAAATACTGTTGAGAAATAATGCTGGTTTGCAAATCCCACCATATCGGCAACCGCATTTACGGAATACTCTCCGGTTTCTAAAAGTTCAGCCGCTCTTTGAATCCTAAGCTTTACCAGCCACTGTGAAAAAGGCAGTCCCGTTTCTTCCTTCAACTTATGTGAAAGATGATCGGGACTTACAAAAAGCTTTTCCGCCGCATATTTTAAGTCCATATCTCTGTTTGTATATTGCTCCTTTAAAAGTTCCAAACAGTCCGACACAAAACCTTTCTTCTGCTTTTTTATCTCCTTAAAAGGTACTTGTAATCTTTCAAGAACGGATTTTAACTCCTCTTCTTTGATAGGCTTTAAAAGATACTCCCTTACACCCAGAGAAATAGCCTGTCTGGCATATTCAAATTCATGAAATCCTGAGATAATAATAATATCTGTTTTGGTCTGTTCGACTTCACGAAGCTTACTTATAAAATCCAGTCCTGAAAGCCTCGGCATACAAATATCCGCCAGTATAATATCCGGTCCTAAAGTTTTGGCCATACTGAGGGCTTCCACTCCGTTCTTTGCTTTACCTACAATATTTAATCCAAGATCAAAGGACAGCAGCATTTCTGCCAATCCTTCTCTGATCATAGGTTCATCATCCGCAATCAATACTTTTTTCATTCTCACCTCCGGGCTTTTTTACTCATCTTCTTTTAAAATCAGTAAAAGTTGCCACTGTATAACCGTTTTCATCTTTTTGAGTAATGCAATCACTACCCTTTTGCAAAAGCTGTGCCACAGCTTCTTCCTACATTTTTACACCGAATCCGCCCTTCCAGTTTTCCCAGTCATTTGCCTTTAAACAAGAGTTTAGCTGCTCCATGACCACCTCTCCCATCTCACATCCGTTATCTCTTATCTGTATACGCATTCCTCCTCTAACCGCCTCTGCAGATATCATTATTTTTGCATGTGGATTGTCCGATTCTTTAATACCGTGATACAAAGCAGTTCTCAACCAATGGCTGAAGCACATCACGAGTATAAGCTCATCTCTTATATCCGGTGAGCAGAAAATCTCATAGGAAAAAGATCACGATATCTCATACTTTGAATCTCCAAATAAGCCTGTATCATTTTAAGCTCCTCTTTTAAAGGAATCATCTCCTTACCCTTGCTGAGACTTATGCGGAAAAACTCGGACATGGTTTCAATCAGATGCACTATATCCCTGCTCCATGTTTTCTTGCCATCCAGGCTATCATATCCAAAAGTATTATATAAAAAATGAGGTTTTATCTGCTCCTGCATTACCAAAAGTTCCGCTTCACGCTTTGCTTTTGTTCAAAGCTTCATCATTTCCATCAGAGTTTTAAGCTTCTCCACCATCTTATTGAAAGCATTTCCAGGATTCTTATATCCTCTTTTGATTCTCTCGTAAATCTGACATCGAGATTTCCCTCAGAAATCGACTGCATCAAATCCCGAAAGCTCTGTTAAAGGCTTGGTTATTTCAAAAGATAACACACCGACCATATCATAGCCGCCACAAAACAGACACCTGCTAAATATTGAAATCCTTGTCATACGAAGAGGAATTTTACTTTCCTCCTCCATATCATATGCCCCTACTATCAAAAAGCTTTTTATCACGAAAACGATTAAAAACAAATTTATAGTTTTTATCTCCAATTGAAGAGACTACCACTCCTTCATCTCCTCTAAACCATTTCGGATCAACTCTATATACTATCCGGTTTACAGGACTTAGAATTATCTCTCCTTTGTCATCCATTAAAAAGAAAAAGTTTTCAGTATCAGCTTCCAGATTCTGATAGGCCTCTTTGAATTCTCCCACAGAGACATCCACCATCAATACTCCAAGAGTCCTGTCACCTTCCTGTACCGATCTTGCAATGGAAATATAACTGTCACTGTCATAATGCTTCCAGCTTTGGAGATTTCTAAGTCCACTGTCAAAGCGATAAGCGCTCCCCTCCTGTATCGCCTGTAAAAACCAATCCTCTCCATAGAAACTTTCATGTACCGGTCTGTACATATCATTTGAGATATAATCTTCTCCGTCCCCATATACAAGGATCATATTTAAATAATCACCATGAATCTTTTCATAAGCATCAAAAATATCACGTACAGCCTGCTCACGATAGATTTTGGTTTCTTTATCTTTTGTGTAAAGACAATTTTTAATCTCTGATGTTTCCGACAGAATCTGTAATGTATCATCCACAGATTGTATCTTCACCTCAAAAGAATGCGCAAGTTGCCTTTGTAATTCTGTAATATACCCCATTCTTGAACGGAGCATCTCTTTTTTGTAAATATAGTTTCCTGCCAAAGTCAGCATTACCGCCACAAATAAAATCATGGCCCTCTAAAATATCAGAAGATCTCTTTTCATACTACCACCTCTTATTAATTGTATCATATAAACTAGTAAATTTATATCAGTTTTTAATCACTGAATATGACAACAAAACTGAGGATACAAAAAGGAGAGCGTAATCTGCTCCCCTTTTCTTGGATTCATTATTTACTTTTAAGATGTTACACTTTGCTTATTTTCCGCCGTATTTTGTCAAAAGCTCTTCAGCATTTTCAGGAACTACCACCTCTGATTTTAAAGTGATGTTTTTCTCAAGCTCCTTGCCTTCAACGAGTAACTCATATGCACTCTGAATAGCCTCTGCACCACCTGTAGGATATACCTGTGTCATGCTGATTCTCTTATCGATAACACTCTTGATTCCACCGTCAGGAGTCGGCAAACCGTCAAATCCTACAAACATAATGTCCTTCTCTCTTCCTGCCTGCTTTGCGGCAATGTAAGCACCCTCGGCCATCGGATCGTTTAATGCTATGAACAGATCGATTTCCTTATTTGTCTGTAACATTTCTTCAGCTACTGTTATAGCTTTTTCTCTTAACCAGTCTGCATTGTTTACTGCAACGATCTCAACCTTTGGATTTGATGCAATACCTTCTCTAAATCCCTTATCTCTGTCGATTCCTCCTGAAGTACCCTCAAGCCCCTTAATCTCACAAACTTTTCCACCGTCTTTAAGTAAAGTATTAGCTACATATTCTCCTGCAACTCTACCCATATCTACATTGTCGGCACCTATAAACTGAGTATATGTATCTCCGTCAATCTTACGATCCAAAAGTATTACAGGAATTCCGGCTTCATAAGCTTCCTTAACTACATTTGTAAGCGGTGTTGCCTCATTTGGTGAGGTAATGATAAGATCCACTTTCTGCTGTATAAAGTTTTGAATATCTGCTATCTGCTTTGAGTTATCCTGAGCCGCATCGGCATAGATAACCTTGAATTCAGGATGCTTTTCAGCTGCCATCTTAATCTGGTCATTCATTGCCACACGCCATGGCTCACCAAGATTACACTGTGACATACCGATTACAAATTCCTTCTTCGTTTCTGTTCCTGCAGCCTCACTCTTGCTCTCTCCGGCCTCACTTTTTGCCTCCTGGCTCTGAGCTGCTGTTGTAGAAGCACTCTGACCTCCACCTCCACAAGCACTCAATCCGAATGCACAAACTGCCGCTAAGCCAAGTCCTAACATTCTCTTAAAACCTTTTTTCATCATACGATTCTCCTTCCTATTTATGTCTGTCCTTATCAGACTGTATTTTTTTAATACCGATTCCCGGTATAAAGAGTTCTAATCAGCTTTTCTTTCAGATTGCATAAATACCGCAACAATTATAATAAGTCCCTTTACCATCAACTGTAAATTTGAATTGACTCCTTTAAGTCCAAGCACATTGTCAAGTAATCCGAGGATTATCGCACCTACCAGGGTGCCTATCATTGTTCCTTTTCCACCGGCAAGTGAAGTACCGCCTATTGCACAAGCTGCTACAGCATTGAGCTCATATCCTATACCCTCATTAGGTCCACCCTGACTTATCTGTGCCGCATGTATCATAGCCGCTACCGCAGATAACATACTGCAAAGTATAAATGCTATTATCTTTATTCTGTCTACAGGAATACCTGCAAGATAAGATGCATTTTTGTTTCCACCGATTGCATAAACCTTTCTTCCGAAAGATGTCTTTGAAAGCACACATTGGAAGATCAAAAGTAAGCTTATAAATATGATTACCGGTGCGGGTATTACTCCGAAAGCCTTTTCCTGTAATAATCCGAATGCAGGCGGTGCAAATCCCTCTCCTTCGCCATATGCCAAAGGAATTTCCGACTCCGTTTGACCAAAATCTTGCCAAACCTCTTGCAATATTCATACTTGCAAGTGTAACTATAAAAGCTCTGAAGTTTTAAGCTTCTGTAACATAATCCGTTAAATAAACCGTATAAAGCGCCTATAAGTAAACTTAAAAGCACTGCCGGAAACATCCCAAGTCCGTTTCTTACCATCAGTGATGCACAGCCTGTGGAAACCAATCCCACGATTGAGCCTACAGACAAATCGATATCTCCTAAGATAAGTATCATTGTCATACCTATGGCTATAATACCCGTTTCAGAAACTGCACTGATACATTCATAAGGTTTGGGACACTTAAGAATACATTTTCTCCATCCTTAATATTTATAAGTGTAGCCACCACTAATATAATTATCAGCGCAATATAACTTTGAAATTGTTTTTAAAAAGCTTTCTATTTTTGAATCTTTAATTTATCAGTATTCATGATTAAGCCTCCACTACTTCCTTTCTATTGGTGGCTGCCGCCAGTAATATTTCCCTGAGTAGCCTCTTCTTTTGAAATCTCCCTGTCAGTCTGCCTTCACAAAAGAGTAATGATGCGGTCACAAATTCCTATTACTTCGGGAAGTTCCGAAGATATTACCACTACTGCAAGTCCCGATGCCGCCAGCTCATTGATCAAAAGATAAATTTCCTCTTTTTGCTCCTACGTCTATACCCTCTGGTAGGCTCATCCAGTAAAAGCACCTTAGGTTTTGTCAAAAGCCATCTTGCAAGAATTACTTTTGCTGATTTCCTCCCGACAGCGAGACCACAGCTACCGCCGAGATTTAGCCTTAACACGAAGTTTTTCATATATTCAGCCAGTCTTTTTCTGTTTACCGTCTCTCATAAATCCGAAGCTTGCATAGCGATCATACAAAGGCAGAGAAATATTATCTCCTATGCTTCTGCCAAGAACCAGTCCTGTTCCTTTTCTGTCCTCTGTTGCAAAAGAAATTCCTGCCGCAATAGCATCTTTAGGCGAACGTATCTGCAAAGCCTTTCCATCCATAAGGATCTCTCCTGTAGTACAAGTTGCATACTTTCCTACAATACTCTCAAAGACTTCTGAACGCCCCGCGCCTGCAAGACCTGCAATTCCAAGAACTTCACCCGATCTTACCTTAAATGAAATATCCTTTAGAGAACGCTTAAAGCTTCCCTTTTGAGGATTGAAGCTCAAGTTTTTTACTTCAAGAACCACATCTCCTATTTCCACATTTCTTTTCGGATACTGATCCTCCACCGAGCGACCTACCATCATTGCAATAATTTCTTCATTATTGGTTTCCCCGGCCTCCTTGGTACCTATATACTCACCATCTCTCATTACACTTAGTCTGTCTGAAATTTTAAATACTTCTTCCATACGATGTGTAATATAGATAATTCCGCATCCTTTTTCTTTTAATTTTTCAATCACATGGAAGAGCTTTTCCGCCTCGGGCTCACTAAGTGCTGATGTAGGCTCATCCATTACTATTATCTTTGCATCACAGGAAATAGCCTTGGCAATCTCTACAAGCTGTTGCTCTCCGATACGCAGATCCTAAGCTTTGGTTTTTGTATCTATCTCCCACTCAAGCATCTTTAAGCATTCTTTAGCCATATCAGTGCATCTTTTTCTTTTTACCAAAATCCTATTCCGGCTGTCTGCCATCTTCCCAGAAAAATATTTTCAGCAATATCAAGTTCGGTACAATCTGCAATTCCGATGAATCTTTTACTATTCAAGGCTTCTCGCACGAATAGGGTTTTATCTCTCTTTGTACCTTCAAGTAAAATCTCACCCTCATCCGGGTGTAAAGAACCGCTAAGTACATTCATCAAAGTAGACTTTCCAGCTCCGTTCTCTCCCATTAAAAGCCAGTACTTCTCGCTCCTTAAGTTCAAGGAAGCCTTCTTTAGTGCCTTCACGGCACCGAATGACTTGCTGATATCTTTCATTTCCAATAAAGTAGATTCCATTTACCTCCTACTATCAGTTCTTATAAATAGTATATATCTTTATATTTACTACTATTTGTTGTTACGAATTCCTTCAGATATCCTTTACTATATCCAAATTTTATCGGAAAGTATTTTGCAAAAATCCAAGATATTTGTATAATTTTCCTTGCTTTAAATCGTATTTGCAGACACAAAAAGCCACCAGCAAAACCGATGGTAAAATGTTTTTATATTACAATAAAATTTCATACTTATAATAATACTTTACAGATTTTGCAATTTTCTGCTTATATATCTTCTTCATCAAATAGATATCCAAAAATGACATCCAAGTTCGGCAAGAGAATGGAATACCATACAGCCTCAAGTCCGAACATATTTGAAAGTACATATGCAAGAGGAAGTATTAAAACCAATTGTCTGAGGAATGAAGCATAGAGCGCATACATACCGTTTCCAAGAGACTGGAAGCTTGCAATAGCTATTACGTCAAATGCCGCCAAAATAAAACAAAGACTGCATATTCTAAGTGCCGGTATTCCAAGCTTCATCATCTCTTCATTAGGGCTGAAAAGTATCATAAGCTCTTTTGGGAATATCCAAAAGATTGCGGTTCCTATCACCATTATTACTAATGATGATAAAAACGAATATTTTAACACCTTCATGATTCGATCTTTATTTCTTGCTCCGTAATTGTATGCAACAATAGGTGTCATTCCGTTATTTAATCCGAATATAGGCATAAATACAAAGCTTTGAAGCTTATAGTATATTCCAAGTACATTTACCGCCATATCCGAATATCTTACAAGTATTTTGTTTAACCCGAGCATCATAAGAGTTGACATGGACTGCATTGCTATTGAAGGTATTCCGACCTTATAAATATCCTTTATTATGATAAAATCGAGGCTTAAATATATGCTTTCCGAACTTATATCAACCTCTTCATTATATTTCATATTGAAGATAAATGATAAGATCATCGCAATTATCTGTCCTGCCACAGCTATTGCCGCACCTGCCACTCCCATTTTTCGGTGCTCCAAAACGGTCCGAAAAATAAGTATCGGATCCAGAATTATATTTATAATTGCTCCTATACCCTGAGTAATCATGTTATAAATAGTCTTTCCCGTGGACTGCAAAATTCTCTCATATGTAACTTCCAAAATAAGGCCGAAAGAAAATATAGTTACAATCGAAAGATATGAATATCCCAAAGTTCTTATCGTTTCACTGTTTGTCTGTGCATCAAAAAACGCCTTTGTACCGATTGCCCCGAATATCGCAAATGCTATAGATGATATTATTGCAAGCAATACAGCATTATCGGCAGTCACTTTCGCCCTGTCTTTTTTTCCCTCTCCAAGCAATCTTGAAAGTAATGCATTTACTCCAACTCCCGTACCTACAGATACCGCTATCATAAGTATCTGTATCGGATATGCCAAAGATACCGCCGCCAGTGCATCGGGGCTGTATCTTGCCACAAATATACTGTCTACTATATTGTAAAGTGATTGCACCAAGAATGAGATTACCATTGGTGTACTCATAGAAAAAAGAAGTTTACCTACCGGCATGACTCCCATACGATTTTCTTTTTCCTCTATCATATCGTCTCCTAAAAAAGTTTATCCTATTATTGTACAACGTATCCTCTTAATTTTTCTATGCAAAAATTATTTTCTACCTATTTTTATAGCTTCTATTTTTACTTTTTATTTTTACATTACACCGTCTATATGTGAACATAATATGAATATTTCACCTAAAAGTTGCTAAAGTATCCGCTAAGTGCTAAAATAACTTGATTGATAGGCGCTTTTACAGTAATCTCTATTTGATGTATCTTCTTATATGATGTATTATTGTAGTGTAGTCTAATTTATTTTTGGAGAAACCATAATGAATTTTATAGAAAAGATATTTGGTACACATAGTGAAAGAGCTTAAGCTGATTGATCCTATTATTGATAAGATAGAAAGTTTACGCCCTACTATACAGGCCATGAGTGATGAGAATTAAAGAACTTACACCAAAGTTCAAACAAAGACTGCAGACGGAGAACACTTGATGATATCTTGCTCAAGCATTTGCAGCTGTAGAGAGAGGCTTCAGTAAGAGTTACAGGTATGGAGCACTTTTAGAGTACAGCTTATAGGTGGTATGGTGCTTCACCAAGGTCGTATTGCCGAGATGAGAACCGGTGAGGTAAAACTCTTGTTTCTACCTGTCCAGCTTATTTGAATGCCCTTGCAGGCAAAGGTGTACTTATAGTAACTGTTAACGACTATCTTGCACAGCGTGATGCCGATGAGATGGGACAGATTCACGAGATTCTTGGGACTTAGCGTAGGCTGTGTCTTAAACTCTATGAACTCGGAGCAAAAGACAGGAACAGTATGCCTGTGATATCATATATAACCAACAATGAGCTCGGTTTTGACTATCTTCGTGATAACATGGCTATATATAAGAAGGATCGGGGTTTTTGCGTTCACTTGATTACGCCATCATCGATGAGGTTGACTCAATCCTTATAGATGAGGCAAGAACACCTCTTATTATTTCGGGTCAGTCGAGGCAAATCCACAAAGCTCTGATGATTTGTGATATGCTTCTGAAACAACTTTGAAAAGAGGTGAGGCAAGTGCCGAGTTTACAAAGATGGGTGCTCTTATGGGCGATGAAATCTGAAGAGACCGGTGATTTTATCGTAAACGAGAAGGACAAAGTCGTAAACCTTACAGAAGAAGGTATCAAAAAGGTTGAGAAAATACTTCAATATCGACAACCTTGCAGATCCCGAAAACCTTGAAATACAGCATTGTATTATCCTTGCGCTCAGAGCCAACAATCTTATGTTCAGAGATAAGGATTATGTTGTAAAAGATGACGAAGTTCTTATCGTAGATGAGTTCACAGGCCGTATAATGCCGGGTAGAAGATATTCAGACGGTTTGCACCAGGCTATAGAGGCTAAGGAGCATGTAAATGTTCAAAGAGAGTCAAGAACTCTTGCTACCATCACATTCAGAACTTCTTCAACAAGTTCAAAGAAAGCAGGTATGACCGGTACCGCTCTTACTGAGGAGAAGGAGTTTAGAAATACTTACGGTATGGACGTTATCGCTATACCTACCAATAAGCCTATAGCAAGAATTGACCACGAGGATGCGGTTTATAAATCTAAAAAAGAAAAATTCAATGCCGTTGTTGAAGATATTAAAGAAACTCATGCTAAGGGACAGCCTGTACTTGTAGGTACTATTACAATTGAGACTTCCGAGATGCTCTCAAAGATGCTTAAAAAAGAGGGAATACCTCATGAAGTACTTAATGCAAAGTTCCATGAAAAAGAGGCTGAAATTGTTGCAAAAGCAGGTATACATGGTGCCGTTACCATCGCTACCAACATGGCAGGTCGTGGTACCGATATCAAGCTTGATCCTGAGTCTGTTAAAGCAGGCGGTCTTAAGATAATCGGTACTGAAAGACATGAAAGTAGACGTATCGACAATCAGCTTAGAGGTCGTTCAGGTCGTCAGGGTGACCCGGGTGAATCAAAGTTCTATATTTCACTTGAAGATGACCTTATGAGACTCTTCGCTTCAGAAAGACTTATAAAGATTTTTAATGCCATCGGTGTTCACGAAAATGAAGAAATTCAGCACTAGTATGCTTACAAGAGCTATTGAAAAAGCTCAGATGAAGATCGAGACAACAACTACGGTATAAAGAAAACCTCTTAAAAGTATGATGAAGTAAACTAACGAACAAGAGAAGTTATCTACGAAGAAAGAAACAAGGTACTTGAAGGCGACAATATGCGCGATACCATTCTTCGTATGATAAATGATGTAATAGAACGTTCTGTAAATATGGCTATCTCAGATGAAGTACCTTCTTCCGAGTGGAATATCACAGAATTACATGAAATTTTATTGCCAATCATTCCTCTGACTCCGGCTGACTACAGTACTGTAGACAATATGAAAAAGGATGAGCTTATTCATAAACTGAAGGAAGAGGCTGTTAAACTTTATGAAGCCAAGGAAGCTGAATTCCCTGATGCCGAAAAGATTCGTGAGCTTGAGCGTGTAGTTTTATTAAAGGCTATCGATAACAAGTGGATGAATCATATCGACGATATGGAACAACTTCGTCAAGGTATCGGATTACAGGCCCTTGGTCAAAGAGACCCTCTCGTAGAATACAAGATGGCTGCCTATGATATGTTTGATGAGATGACTGTCGGTATCGCTGAAGATACAGTGCGTATTCTCTACCATGTCAAGGTTGAGCAGAAGGTAGAAAGAGAGCCTGTTGCTAAAGTAACCGGTACAAATAAAGATGACAGTACCGTAAAGAAACCTATTCGTATTGAAGCAAAGGTTTATCCTAACGATCCATGTCCATGTGGAAGCGGAAAGAAGTATAAACAGTGCCACAGTAGAAAAAGGAATGACATTATAAAATTTTTGGGAGAGATTATGAATTTTAAAAGCAAATCAACATTTATAGCCAATATCTTGATAGGTATTGCACTGATACTTGGAGGTATTTTTCTATGCCGTGTACAACAAAGAGGTTTTACTTACCTTTAACTCGGCTGAAAAGATGTACAAAGACGGTTACTACTTTACCTCAGCAGCCTCTAACGACACGGAAAGTATCTATTCGGTAGCCATATACGATATGCTTGATACAGGTTATGGAACTGATGACGGTAAATCGGAAGTCTACACCGTATGGGGAGATGACGGATTGTATTTTTGGAGGCAATCGAACAATGCAAAGTAAAAATCAATGGTGAATTCTTTGACAAATATGCATGAAGAACATCCCGATGATGAACTGCTTCCTGTAAGATATTTTGATGGTGGAGCCTCACTGACAGCACCTCTATCCTCTCCACTATATCGGATGAGATAGATCCCGATTCCACTTTCAGAAATAAAGAAGAGGGAAAACTCTATGACGACTTCTATATTTCACAGACCTCTCTTACAAAGAATATAGCTTTCCATTTGGCTGTAACTTTGGTTTTAATGGCAATCGGTGTCGGAATGATAATAGTTGCTTTTACAAGAAAGTCTAAAAATGCCGATACTATGAGAAACTTTGTGAACTTGATGAAAGACTTAGAGATAATATAAATGAACTTGAAAATATCGCAGACTATGTTGATAAATCTCTTGGAGCTTATGTATATAAGAACCATTTGATACTTAATACAAAGTTCAGATTTGATATGTTCAATTTAAATAATCTCGTTTGGCTATATCACAATATAACAAGACATAAGATGTATGCCGTTATAACTGTAGGTATCGACTATGCTCTTCAGATTAATACTTTTTGAAGACGGAAGATGCCGTGAGCAAAGAGTTATGTTGACAAATAATAAAAAGCTGAGGATGCGGTTGTATCTCTTATAACCTATAGGTATGAATTATCCGAATGCACTTATCGGATTCACACCGAAACAAGACAGGCTTATCAGAGTTTAAACGATCACACAGATAATTTAACTGGTCTTAAAATCATAAAGTAAATCTTGTGATTTTAAGGCTGTTTTTGTCATAAATAATATTTTTGATATAATGATTCTGAGATTGTAAAAGACTTTTAAAACCTTTATCTCTCACTTACAGTGAAAATTTGAGGACAGATTATGAATAAAAAAACTTTAAAAATACTGAATATGAAAAAATAATAAATATGCTTGTAGATATGGCAAGCAGCGAGCCTGCAAAAAAGGCTTTGTATTAAATTACAGCCGTCTACAGATATATCGGAAATACAAAAAATCAGAGCTTATACCACTGCTGCAGTGGACAGAATAAGGCTTAAAGGGAAATCTTACTATCTGAAGTAAAGGATATATCGGACTCATAAAAAGACTTGAAATAGGCTCATCGCTTTCTCAGCCTGAGCTTATGAAAGTTCTATCAATCCTCAATGCGGCTTCAAAGGCGATTACCATGGCCTGCACTCCGAAGAGGGAGGACTATGATGTGCTTGAAGAATATTTTCAGATTCTTGATGAAATGAGGATCTGAAAAAGGAACTTTCAAGATGCATAATTTCGGAAGAAATAATGCGAGACAATGCCTCACCCGAACTTAGTCATATCAGAAGAAAAATAAAGCAGATAAACTCAAAGATGCATACGGAACTCAACAATATGCTTAATGCGCAGAGAATATCTTATGGATGCCGTAATTACTCAAAGAGACGGTGCTTACTGTCTTCCTATAAAAAGTGAGTATAAAAACAAGGTTTCAGGTGTTGTACATGACCAGTCATCTACCGGTTCCACCGTGTTTATTGAGCCGATAGCTGTAATTCGAATGAACAATGAGCTGAAGTCTCTAGCCATGGATGAGAAAAAAGAGATAGAAAAAATACTTGAAAACTTGAGTCTGTTGGCTGCACAATATATTGAAGAGCTCAGAGAAAATGCAAAGACTCTTATCTTCCTTGACTTTGTATATGCCAAGGCAAATCTTTCAAAGAAGATGAATGCAAGTGAACCTAAGTTTAACTCAAAGCATTATATAAATATAAAAGAAGGCAGACACCCTTTACTTGATGCCAAAAAAGTGGTACCTATCAATATCTCATTAGGTGATACTTATGATTTACTGATTATCACCGGACCTAATACAGGCGGTAAAACGGTATCCCTAAAAACAGTGGGACTGTTCACACTTATGGGACAGTCGGGACTTCATATACCTGCCTTTGAAGGAAGCGAACTTTCAGTATTTACGGATGTATTTGCAGATATAGGTGATGAGCAAAGTATAGAACAATCCCTCTCCACCTTCTCAGGGCCATATGAAAAAATATCGTATATATTTTTAAATCATGCGGATGCTAATTCACTCTGTCTTTTTGATGAGCTTTGTGCAGGTACCGATCCGACAGAGGGTGCGGCACTTGCCATATCAATACTCTCATTCCTTCACAGAATGCAAAGCAGATGTATTGCCACTACTCACTACAGTGAGCTGAAAGTGTTTGCACTGAATGAACCTGTGTTGAAAAATGCCTCATGTGAATTTGATGTGGCCAACTATCTCCCACTTACAGAATCTTATATGGAGTACAGGTAAATCAAATGCCTTTGCCATAGCCGAAAAGCTTGGACTTCCTCGATTATATAATTTTCAGAGGCGGATACACATCTTGAAAAGGATGCAGAAAGGACTTTGAGGATCTGCTTACAAGGCTTGAAAATGACAGGCAGGTAATAGAGAGGATAAATTATCCATTCAAAAATATAAAAAGAGAAATTGAAGGCCCGAAAGGCGCATTATGATAAACAGGAAGAAAAGCCTTTCGCAAGAAAAGAAAAAGATTTTGGAAGAAGCCAAAAGAAGCGGCTAGAAAGATCTTGGAAGAAGCAAAGGAAACCGCTGACGACACTATTAAAAAATATCAACAAAAATAGCATCGGGAGCAGGGTCTGGGCTCGGCTCTTGAAGAGCAAAAGAACAAGGCTTCAGAGTCAATAAATAAAAATACCAAAAGACTACGGAGATCAAACAAAAACACTGTAAAGGCCAAAAAGCCTAAAGAGCTTAAGCTTAGCGACAGTGTGTCATGTTATAAGTCTCAATCTTGACGGTATAGTATCTTCTCTGCCAAATCAAAGCGGTAATTTCTTTGTGCAGATGGGTATACTCAGATCCCAGGTAAATATCCGATGTGACTTTGGTTGAAGAGCCGGGCAATAAACACGAGAATAAGACAAGAACAAGAGTTCTTCAATGGTAAAATCCCTACAATATCCACAGAGATAAATGTAATAGGTAAAATGTGGATGAGGCATGCTCAGAACTCGATAAATATTTGGATGATGTCTGCTTGCTCATCTTCCGGGTGTAGAATTATTCACGGAAGAGGTACAGGTGCAGTGCAAAAAGGGTATACATGCTATCTGAAAAAGGCGAGACCTTTATCAAAGAGCTATTCTCTTGCCGACTTTTAACGAAGGCGGTAATGCTGTAACTATCGTGCGTTTTAAATAATATATAGGTGAAAAATGGCAGAAAAAAACAAAGAATTTTAATTGTAGATGATGATGAGAATATAGCGGAACTTATTTCATTATATTTGATGAGAGGAGTGTTACGAAACAAAAATAGTGGGTGACGGCGAATCGGCCCTTTCAGATTTTGATGAGTTCAAACCACATTTGGTTCTTCTTGACCTTATGCTTCCGGGTATTGACGGATATCAGGTTTGCAGGAGATAAGAGCAAAGTCAGGTACCCTATAATAATGCTCTCAGCCAAAGGGTGAAGTGTTGATAAGTTCTCGGTCTGGAACTCGGTGCCGATGACTATATGATAAAAACCCTTTTGACTCAAAAGAACTTATCGCCAGGGTAAAGGCTGTAATAAGGCGATACAACAACAGTACAATCTCATTGCCTGAGGTACATACAGGTGGAGAATATGTGGAATATCCCGACTTAAACGTGAATATGACAAACTATGCGGTAACATACCTTGGAAAGAATGTTGAAATGCCGCCAAAAGGAGCTGGAGCTTTTATACTTCCTCTCCTCTCATCCCAATCGGTGTTTACAAGAGAACAGTTGCTTGATAATATCTGGGGTTATGAATATATCAGGTGATACCAGAACTGTAGATGTACATATCAAAAAGATTGCGTGAGAAAATACATGACAATAAGTTCTGGGTCAATATCCACCGTATGGGTATCGGATATAAATTTGAGGTTAAAAATGAAACTCTCTCTATATCTGAAATTTATTTTAGCTTATATAGTTTTCGGTATAGCGGGTTTGTGTCAATAGCAACTATTTCCAGCCATTTGACCTATTCATATCTGGTCGATTCCAGAAGTCAGACGCTTTATGATGAGAGCTAATCTTATCGCCTCTACCTACTCTACAGTATATGAGGGACAAAATATCTCACTGGCGGAAAGTTATCCGCAGCTTAAGCCGTAGCTACTTTCTGAATGCAAAGATATGGGTAATGGACAGAAACGGCAAAATAATAGTGGATGCCGAAAATAAAAGAGTGTCGGATATTATCTCAGTTTTGATCTACCGCTACCAGTAATAAATCCTATAGTCCGAGGTCACTTTTAACTCATTTGATGAGGATTATCTGGTGTTTCGCACCTATTACAGGTAACTTTCGTACCTACGGCTATGTGGTCATCCACCTGCCTATGGTAAATGTTACAAGAGCCAGTACCATATCTTGAATATAGTATATGACCTCTCTGATAGTATTTTACTTTCACTGATTATTTTAATAGTATTTCAGCGTATTGTTTACTCTCCCTTAGGAAAATAACAAATGGTGCCAAAAGCCTATGCCGAAGGGGATTTAAAAATATGAAATAAAGTACATTCAAATGACGAGATGGGTTACCTTGCGGCAACACTAAACTATATGTCCGATAAACGATGATACCGAAAATTATCAAAAAGAAATTTATTTCAAATGTATCTCATGATTTTCGCTCACCTTTAACATCTATAAAGGGCTATCTTGAAGCTATTTTTGGACGGTACATATTCCTCCCGAGATGCAGGAAAAAACTACCTTACAAAGAGTTATTGATGAGACAAAACAGACTTACAAAGCTTTACGGAAGCATTCTTTCACTGGATTCGATTGAAAGTGTAAGCTTAATAAAACAAGCTTTGATATAAACAAGATGATCAGAGATACCGCAGGCAGCTTTGAAGTACAGTGTAACAGTAAGAATATTACCATTGAGCTGATATTTTTCAAATGTCTCCCAATATGTTATAGGTGACTATACAAAAGATACAGCAGGTACTTTATAATCTTATTGATAATGCCATAAAATTTTCCTCTCAAAACTCTTCCATCATTGTACAGACCAGTTTAAAAAAGGAGAAAAATTTTTATTTCAGTTAAGGACACGGGAATAGGTATTGCTAAGAATGAGCAGTCCAAGGTATTTGACAGATTCTATAAATCAGACCTCTCAGAGGTAAGGATAAGAAGGTACAGGTCTTGGACTTGCAATAGTAAAAGAAATATTGCAGACTCATGGCGAGAATATAGATGTTATAAGTACCGTAGGTGTAGGTACCGAGTTTATCTTCTCTTTACCTGCCGGCAAAGAAAATTAATATTGAAATATAAAAACGGACTTTTGCGAATAAACAAAGCCCGTTTCTTGTATTACTGTTCTTTTTCAATTCTACTTTTTGATTTAACTCTGCAAAACTTGTAGCTAATGATGCAAGTCCGCTAAGCTCTAGGAATAGATAATCTTTGTTGATTTTCCGTCAGCTACCTTCTGGAATGCCTCAAGTCCCTTAAGTGTAAGTACCTTCTGGCTGGATCCGCCTCTGAAAGCACTCTTAAAGACTCTGCCCCGAGCCTTCTGGATTGCAAGTATAGCCTGTAGCCTGTCCTTCCGCTTTCTTTATAGCTGTTTCTTTTTCAGCCTCCGCATTAAGTATTGCAGCCTGCTTAGTACCCTCTGCTACAAGAATCGCACTTTCCTTCTTAGCCTCGAGCCTCAAGAATATTTGCTCTCTTCTCACGCTCGGCCTTCATCTCCTTCTCCATTGCAACTCTGATATCTTCGTGTGGCAAAATACTCTTTTAACTCCACGATTCACCTTGATACCCCATGGATCTGTAGCCTCATCAAGCTCGGATCTCATAGCTGTATTTATAGTATCTCTTGATGTAAGAGTCTGGTCTACAGTCATATCACCTATGATATTTCTAAGAGTAGTCGCTGCAAGATTCTCTATAGCTGATATAGGTCTTCTCAACACCGTAAGTATAAAAGCTTTAGGGATCGGTTATCTGGAAATATACTATCGTATCTATCTGCATAGTAGCATTATCCTTTGTAATAACCGGCTGTAGGAAAATCCACCACCTGCTCTTTTAATGAAATAACCTTTGATATTTTATCAAAGAAAGGGTTGATAAAATGTAATCACGAACGAGTCCTGTGAATACTTTTCCAAGTCTCTCAACTACATATACTTTTGACTCGAGTACTATCTTTATTGCCTTTACCGTAATCACGAATATAATAGTCAATAAAAACAACAATAATTCCAACGCCTATCATTTGTTATGTCTCCTTTAAATAAATTAATTTCTGCCGATAATTATCTTATTTGCCTTCAAATTTATCAATGTTGGCAATATCTCCGGGTTTCAACTCCAAATTCAGCATTGCTGTCCATATGCCGCCTTTAAATCTTTACATCATAAACATAATTATTATCTTCAACAGATGTAAGCTTTACTATCTTTACCTTCTCAGTATCCATACTCTCCTTACCCTTCATAAAGGATTTGAAAATACTTCTAAAGAACACAATAAAGATCAATGACAGTACACAGAATATGATAACCTGTATCTCAATTGATTTAACAAATAAAGATATCAGCATCATAATGAGGTGCCGCAAGAACCACCACACTGAAACCAGTCCGGGAATTATAATTTCTCAATAGCAAAGTATAGCAAATAAAACTCCCCAATAAAACATATTTCCTCCTTCCGCTTATAAGTAGTTCTACCAGCATATTAGAGATATAACACTATATTATCACCTTCATTATAGCACAAATTATACTTATATGCTAATAAAAACCTCAAGGATATCCTTGAGGCTCTTATTTTTATAATATAGATTATCTAACCCACTTGCCGTTACTGTCTACCCAGTATCCGTCGGGAGTTCTGGCATTATACCACATTGCTCCGTCAGCACCTACATAGTAAGAACTTCCGCTAGTAGTTGATCCAAGCGTTTCTGTACATATAGCCCCAGTGATCAAAGTAATCCCACTACCGTTGTCCATGATCCAGCTGTCAGCTACATATGGAGTACCTGCATTAACGTTCAACATATGTACCAGCCATGCTCGTCTCTACGCCACTCACCTCTGTCTGCCGGCATACGCTCTAAAACTGCTGCCTGCGCTGTCACCGGGAGAACTACCACCGCTAAGACTGAATGCTGCAAATAAAATTGCTGCTGATTTGATTAAACTTTTTCATCATTCCTCCTTCTCTCTATACCATTGTTAATCTGACAGATTAACTGTCTTTATATAGTATAAACCAATTTTGTATTTTATATCTTACATTGTGTTTTACAAAATATTTGCTAATTACATACATATGATAAGAATATCTATTTACTCTTTAGAAAGCCGAGTCCAATAACTGTTGTATATATCTGTGAATTTATAAGTGATTTGATTGTCATCTTGAACATTTACATAGTATACTTCCGGCTGCTTGCTTACAGTATATTGATAGCCTATCTTATAATCATTTTCAAGAGTTCCGTCATAGCTATAATAATTTGCCAAAAAGTCTATCTTATCACCGTTCTTTATCTCTGTTATATTCTTTGCAACAATGTCCACATCTGTATCTGTATAGTCAAAGTTTGAACCTGCAAGATATCCCTTAGGATGATCGGAGTCGAATACTATAATTAAGTTTGCCCTCTCTCCGTTTAAAAGTACAGGTACATAACCGATATTTGTACTTCCTTTATCGTCCTTTGTAGTGGCCAAATGAAAATATGCTACAGGATTACCGTCTATTGATATCCATGCTCTTTCTTTGTCTGCAAGCATATCTCCGTTCTCATCAAACTCAAAGAAATTGTTAAGTCCCATATCGATATAACCTTGTCCGTCGTCAATAAGCATATTTTCATATATACCCGATACCATATTCCACTCATCTTTAGACAGATGAATCTTAGGTGTGGAGTCACTGTCATTCCACTGAAGTTTTGACGAATCAAGTCTGTTTGAAAGCACATAGTCCTTTATATCATCATCCGACATATCTCTGTTTTGTAAGAAGTTTATACTTGAAAGGTCAAGACCGATGGCTGCCAAACTGTCTGATGAAATACTTCCTGATAACAGACTCTGTATCATGGCACTTAAATCTCCGCTTGAAAGTGAACCTGTTGTATTTGAGTTATTACCGCTAAGTGTAGACATTGGTGAACTCTCTCCGCCGCCTGCTATCTGTCCGCTCGCCTGCAGTGAAGCAAACTGCTGTATCACCTTGGTATAATCGCTGTCTATACCTATATCGCTATAGGTCTGAACCATTCTGTCTGCTGAAAAGCAACATATGGGAAATATGTTGAAAGCCCATGAATTTGTAATGCGTAACCTTCG